>JACCDV010613748.1_pt1 | contig 12874 bp, 7 predicted proteins | sample 7446131 | NCBI WGS metagenome assembly JACCDV01 (sample SAMN15323448, study PRJNA562643) | freshwater metagenome | isolation source: river surface water | place: USA:Blue River Watershed | collected 2017-08-17 | reverse complement strand
TGGCGTCCCAGAAGTAAGCGCCTTGGGCGCGCTGCACAAAGCGTGGTGTGCCGCCCACGGCTTTGAACGCGCGCACAGGCGAGTTCACTCCGCCAGGAATCACGCGCTTGGCGCGTTCGAACAGGTCTTGGTTGTGATCAATAGACATACGGAGGGCAAAGAGAGGTCAGTGGCGGGTGGCGTGTGGAGGCAGGTCGAAGTCCACATCGTCTGGTGTGTCTTCATCGTCGGACTCAGGATGGGCCCAGAACAGGCGGTCAGGGATGATCTGGCCCATGCCAGGCCGGAAGCCGCTCTCCAGGCAACGATCCAGGTAGCTCAGGGCTTCGGTGACGGCTTCGGTCAGTTCAGTGCCGCTGGCAATCAGGGCCGCCAGGGCGGCGGACAAGGTGTCACCCGCGCCGGTGAACACGGCTTCAAAACGCTCGAACTTCTCACTGCACAAAACTGCGGTGGGTGACGCCAGAACGTTGTCGATGAACTGGTCTGGCAGGGGAATGCCAGTGACCAGCGTGTAGGGCACACCAAAGGCATTGGCGGCTTTGGCAATGTCGCGCGCGCTCGGGCTTTTGTCGGAACTCCAGTCCGGCAGAAGCCAGCGCGAGAGGGTGCTGTGGTTTCCAACCAACACTGTGGTCTGGGGCAAAAGTAACTCTGTGCAAGCGTCCTGGTACAGGTCAATCTGGTCGTCCTGCCACCACGAGAGGTTGGGCATGTAGGCCACCAGAGGTACGTCAGCGTAGTCGGATGCGAGTTCGGCGATCGCGCTCAGGTTCTCGGGCGTTCCGACAAAACCGACCTTGAAAACCTGGGCAGGCACATCCTCCAGAATCACCCGGGCCTGCTCGGTCACGGCTTCGTCGTCCAGAGGGAAGTGGTCCACGATTTCCGAGGTGTCTCGGGCGTAAACCCCGGTCACCACCGGTAATGCATGGGCGCCTACCGAGGCAATGGCGCTTAAGTCTGCTGAGGTACCGCCGCCACCGCTGGGGTCGTTGGCATTGAACGCCATGACGCACGCCGAGGGGCCGTCATCGTCAATTTCTTCTTCGGGAGCGGGGGAGGGAGATGCCGACATCAGGGGTGCCTGTATTGGGGTTTGTCATCAGGCAGAATGGCGAACTTTCAGCGGGCGGCCCGCATTTTCGCAAGAGCTGCTCTATACAATCGTTGCATTCTATTCGAAGGCCCCTTAAGCTGTGACCGATACTAAAACTTGGATGTGCTTGATTTGCGGTTGGATTTATGACGAGGCTACCGGCGCGCCGGACCACGGCATTGCACCAGGTACCCTCTGGGCTGATGTGCCCATGAATTGGACCTGCCCTGAATGTGGTGCACGCAAAGAGGATTTTGAAATGGTGCAGATCTGATGCTGCATCGCTGGTGCGGATTTGACCCATCCTGACCGTCCACGCTAGTACTGGAGCAACGCCCCTTGAGCACCACAGCACCTACCTTTAAAGTTCTGGTTATTGACGACAGCAACACCATTCGGCGTAGCGCGGAGATTTTTCTCAAGCAGGGTGGGCACGAGGTGATGCTTGCTGAGGATGGTTTCGATGCGTTGGCCAAAGTCAATGACTACCAGCCGCACTTGATTTTTTGCGACATTTTGATGCCCCGTCTGGACGGGTACCAGACTTGCGCCATCATCAAGCGCAATGCCAAGTTTTCCGGGGTCCCTGTGGTCATGTTGTCATCCAAGGATGGTGTCTTCGACAAGGCCCGTGGCCGCATGGTCGGCGCTCAAGACTACCTGACCAAACCGTTTACCAAAGACCAGTTGTTGCAAGCTGTGCAGCAATTTGGTGCCGTATTGCAAGGAGCTATGTGATGGCTATCACCAAAGTATTGATTGTCGATGACTCGAAAACAGAATTGATGTTTTTGACCGAGTTGCTGCAAAAGAATGGTTTCACCGTGCGGTCTGCAGAGAACGCCGATGAGGCTTTCAAGCGTCTGTCTGAAGAGAAGCCGCATTTGATTTTGATGGATGTGGTGATGCCGGGCCAAAATGGTTTCCAGTTGACGCGCGCAATCAACCGCACGCCTGAATACTCTGAAATCCCCATCATCATGTGCACCAGCAAGAGCCTGGAGACGGATCGCGTATGGGGCATGCGCCAAGGGGCCAAAGACTACATCACCAAACCGGTTGATGCGGCTGAGTTGTTCGCAAAAATCAAGGCTTTGGACTGATCCACACCATCCATGGCCAACAGAGAAGCACTTCGAGAACTCCAAGCCCGCTTGGCCAGCCGCCTCCAAGCGGCACGTGCAGAGGGTATGTCCGTTGCGTGGCTTGCCGTCCGTGCGGGCGGGCGCAACTACCTGTTCCCTTTGGGGCAGTCGGGTGAAATCGTTCCCTTGACGCAGTTGCAGGCAGTCCCCTACTCCTTGGATTGGTTCCGGGGCGTCGTCAACATCCGTGGTGGTTTGTTTGGCGTGGTTGATTTGGCCGGATTTATCGCCATCAGTGGCGGTGGTGTGCGCGAAGAGCCTGCCGTGGCAGAACCTAGCGTGGTAACCCTCAACGCCTTGTTGGAGGTCAACTGTGCGCTGCAGGTTGATGCCTTGTCCGGTCTGCGTGGGCCGGATGCTTTTGTCTCCTCCAAGCCCGCGCCTGCCGATGCGCCCATCTACTTCGGTAACCAGTTTTTTGATGCCACAGGCGATCAGTGGCAAGAAATCAATTTGCGTACCCTGTCCCAAACCCCCCAGTTTTTGAGCATCAGCGCTTAAGTACCACCAGTAAGGTCCCATCATGTCTGTTGTCGATCAATTGAAAAACCTGTTCTCCAAAAAGCCGCAGGAGTCCGAGTTGGATTCGCGCTTGAGTCTGGCTATGCCCGATGCGACCGTGGATGCAGTGGGGCAAGAGACGTTGCAAGAGTCGCAGAACGCGCCTTTGCAGGCCGCTGTGGCGCCAGCGGATGCTGGCGGCGAACCGGTAGTCAACGAAGGTGACTTGGTTTCAGTTCCTGGTCTGGGACGCCGGACGGTACAGCAACACCAACGGACTTTGTCCTTTCTGTTGGCGGGCGCCCTGGTGGTGCTGGCGGTGGTGGTGTTCATCGTTCTGAGCCAGTCGGACCGTGTGGCCCAGCAGCTAGGTGCCACTGGCCAGTCCTTGATGCAGTCACAACGCCTCGCCAAGTCCGTATCGCAGGCGGTGGTGGGTAGTGCCCAAGCGTTTCCGGACGTGTCGGAAAGTGCTGGTATCTTGGCGAAATCTGCCCGTGGTCTGCAGGCGGGGGATGCCGAAATGCGCATTAACGCCTTGGACGAAGAATATGCGCCAGAACTCGGCAAGGTGATTCCCTTGGTCGAGCGTGCAGAGAAGAACGCCAAGGCTGTGATGAGTCAACAGAAGATGCTGACGCAAATTGGTTCTGCGCTGCGCCTGATTAACCGTCAATCGTCCGACTTGCTGGAAATTGCGGAGACCGTGGCCTCCCTGAAATTGCAACAAAACGCGCCAGCCGTAGAAATTTCGGCGGTGGGGCAACTGGTGATGTTGACCCAGCGTATCGGTAAGTCGTCCAACGAATTTTTGACGGCTGAAGGTGTGAGCCCCGAAGCGGTGTTCTTGCTTGGCAAGGACTTGAACACGTTCAAGGAAATTTCCGAAGCACTCTTGTCTGGCAGTACCGAATTGCGCTTGACCGCGACCAAAGATCCTGCCACGCGTGAGCAACTCGAAGCTCTGATCAAGATGTACGAAGAAACCCGTGTTCAAGCCGGCGCTATTCTTGGCAACTTGCAGGGCTTGGTGTCGGCGCGTGAGGCGCAGGGCGCCATCATTGCAGACAGCGAGCCACTGCGCCGTAACCTTGAAGAGCTGAAGACCAAGCTGTCCAGCCAGGCCGGTATCGGTGGTGGTTCTTTGGCCATCATGGTTGCCGCTGCGGCTTTTGCGCTCTTGTGTGCAGGTGGCCTGTCGTATGTGCAGCTGCAGGACAGCCGCAAGCGCCAAGTTCTGGCGGAAGACCAGCGGCTCGAAGCTGAGCGCCAGGAGCACGAAGCCAAGCGCGTCAATGACGCTAACCAGGCTGCCATTTTGCGGTTGATGAACGAATTGCAGACAGTGGCTGAGGGTGATTTGACCCAAGAAGCCACGGTGACCGAAGACATTACTGGCGCTATTGCCGATTCGGTGAATTACACCGTGGAAGAGTTGCGCTCTCTGGTGTCCAACGTGCAAAACACGGCGGCCCGTGTGGCTCAAACCACAGCCGATGTGGATGCCACGTCTACCGAGCTGCTGGCAGCCTCCAATGAGCAACTGCACGAGATTCGTGAAACCGGTAAGTCCGTGGTGGATATGGCGGGACGCATTAACGAAGTGTCTGCCCAAGCGCAAGAGTCTGCGGCTGTAGCCCGTCAGTCGCTGCAAGCTGCTGAAACCGGCCTGCAAGCGGTGCAGAACGCGATCGGTGGTATGAACTCCATCCGAGACCAAATCCAGGAAACCTCCAAGCGCATCAAGCGCCTCGGGGAGTCTTCACAGGAAATTGGTGAAATTACAGAGCTGATTTCGGACATTGCCGAACAGACCAACGTGCTTGCTTTGAATGCAGCCATTCAGGCAGCGTCTGCCGGTGAAGCCGGTCGCGGCTTCTCGGTGGTGGCAGAAGAAGTGCAGCGCCTGGCGGAACGTTCCGCTGATGCAACGCGCCAAATCGCGGCGCTGGTGAAGGCCATTCAGACGGATACGCAGGATGCCATCGGCGCTATGGAACGTTCCACCCAAGGTGTGGTGGAAGGAGCCAAGCTGTCCGATAACGCGGGTACTGCGCTGACCGAGATTGACCGCGTGTCCCGCCGTGTGGCCGATCTGATTGAGCAGATTTCGAACTCTGCATCGCGTGAAGCCGGTTTGGCCAACGTGGTGGCGGACAACATCCAGCACATTTTTGCTGTAACTGAGCAGACCGGAGAGGGTACGCGTGCCACGGCCAATCAGTTGCGTGAGCTGTCCCGTATGGCAGAAGAGCTGCGCCAGTCGGTGTCCCGATTCAAGATCGCCTGACCTACATGTCACGCCTTCACCCCGCCCCGTGAGATCCAGGAGAGTCTGAACCCATGTCATCGAACACAGCCGCTCCCGGCGACAACGAACTAGCGGTCAGCGATCTGGGCCCCTTGGCTTGGGTGTTGGACGAACTGCGCAAGTCTTTGGACGGTGCGACGAAAGCCATGCGCCGGTTTGTGCGTGATGCCGAATTGGCACGCGGCTCCGATTTGACGGAACTCGATGCCAGCCACCTGCGCATCGCACGCCAACAGCTGCATCAGGCGGTTGGTGCTTTGGAAATGGTGGGGCTGGTTGCCCCCGCAAAAATTCTTCGCTCTATGGAGTCGCTGGCACAAAAGTTTGTGCAGCGTCCGGAGTTATGCAGCGATGAGGCAGCCAATTGCATGGAAAGGGCGAGCTTCGCCCTCACCGAGTACCTGGACGGCGTACTGAAAGGCAAGACGGCGTCATCGGTTGCCTTGTTTCCGCAATACAGGGCTTTGCAAGAGCTCGCAGGTGCGGATCGCATCCATCCTGCAGACCTGTGGCCGCCAGAGTGGCGGTGGTTGCCCATACCTGTGCCGGCTTCTGTGGCGCCTCTCGCGTACGGTCCAGATGTTCGGCGTGAAATGGACCATGGTGTATTGCGTTTGGTCAAATACGCAGACGTGGCGTCGGCCCGCCGCCTTCAAGACATTAGTTTGGGCTTGGCAGCGGGCCGCTCTGACCTGGAGTCCCGCACATTCTGGATGGTCTGTGCTGCGTATTTCGAAAGCACCGCATTGGGATTGCTGGCAGGGGATATTTACAGCAAACGTGCTGCGTCACGTATCCTGCAGCAGTACGTCAGCCTTGCCAAAGGTGACTCGGCGATTTCGGAGCGGCTGGCGCAAGATTTGGTTTTTTTCTGCTCGTTGGCCATGCCTTCGGCGGGTGCTCCTGCGCCCGTGTTGCACGCCGTAAAGACGGCCTATGGCTTGGCCCGCAGCAAACCTGTCGACTACGAAACCGAGCAATTTGGCCGTTTTGATCCTGCGCTCTTGGTTCTCGCACGCAAGCGTATCGCGACTGCTGCTGAGACTTGGTCTGCATTGGCCGGGGGCGACACGAATCGCCTCAAAGTGGCGGGTGAACAGTTTGCCGCAGTGGCGGAGACGGTCACTAAACTGCACGCGGAAAGTGGCGAGTTGGGAAAAGCGTTGGTGCGCGCTATCGAGCTCACCATCCGGGCCGGCGCTGCACCGGCACCTGCAGTCGCCATGGAGGTGGCAACCTCTGTCTTGTACCTAGAGGCCGCCTACGAAGACCTGGATCCGACTGACAGCCAGATGGCGGAGCGCAGTGCACGGTTGGCTCAACGTTTGGCTCATGTGACCTCTGGGGGCGAGCCCGAGCCGCTGGAATCTTGGATGGAAGAACTCTACCGCCGGGTGAGTGATCGCCAAACCATGGGCAGCGTGGTTGACGAATTACGCACGACCCTTGGTGAGGTCGAGAAGTCGCTGGATCAGTTTTTCCGCAATCCGCAGGACAAGGCGCCTTTGCGCGAAGTGCACAGCCAGTTAGCCCAAATGCGCGGTGTTTTTTCGGTGCTGGGCTTGGATCAGCCGTCTATTGCTGCATTGCGCATGCGCTCCAGCGTCGAGCAATTCCTGGTGGACGACATAGACGAGGCCAGCGCACGGACTGGTATTTTCGAAAAGGTCGGCAATAGCTTGGGTGCGATGGGGTTTTTGATCGATATGCTGAGTTACCAGCGTGCGCTCGCGAAAACCTTGTTTGTGTACGACGAAGATTTGGGTGAGTTCCGTCCCTTGATGGGGCGTGAGCGAACAGAGTTGCAAGCGCAGGAAGAGGTGCCTGTCCATGCAGATGACGCCATGCAGGACGATTTGGCGGCACTGCAAATGGCCGCAGCACCGCAGCCAACGCCGACATTAACACCAGCACCTGTTGCCGCCCCCATGGCAGCGCCCGCTGCAGATCTGGATGCCGATGACGATACGGAGTTGCGCGATATCTTCCTAGAAGAAGCGCGTGATGTTGTTCAGAACGGCTTGGCGGCCTTACAGGCTTTGCGCTCAGAGCCTACCAATCTGGCCGACCAGACGACCTTGCGCCGTGCGTTTCATACGCTCAAAGGCAGTTCTCGGATGGTGGGGCTCAATGAGTTTGGAGAGGCTGCTTGGGCCTTTGAGCAATTGCTCAACACTTCTTTGGCGGAACAGCGCCCTGCTACGGATGCATTGATGTCGGTCTCAGAGCAGGCTATGCAGGCCTTCGAGCGCTGGGTGGAAGACATTGCGGGTCATTCGAATACGCCTTGGAGTGCACAAGACTTCCGCAAGACCGCGGACGCGTTGCGGTTGGATGGAGTGCACCTTCCCTTGCAGGGGCCTGGTGCGGCATTGCTTGAAGCCGCTATTGCGGTGCCGGAGTTGCAAGATGCTCCTCTTGTTGCTGCTCAGGAGGCGCCCGCTATCGCCGCAGAGCCTCAGGCCGCGGTTGATTTTGCCTCTACGCAGATGTTCGGCGATCTGGATCTGGACGCCCCTGCTGCTCCTGCAACGGTGGATTTTGCGTCCACCCAAATGTTCAACTTTGAGACCACGCAAGCACTCGAACCCGTCCGCCCCGAAGGCGATGGACCTAGTGCAAGTGCCACAGAAGTTACTGAAGTCGATTTGGGTGATTTCGATTTTGGGGATCTTGGCGTGGAAGTGCCCCACGAGGATGCACCCGATACCGTGATCGCGGATATACCGGATGCCCCACCAGAGTCCACTGTTGTGTCACGCGTGGAGGCTGTGGAGCCGACGACATTGATGGAGATCGTGGCCGAACCCGACGCAGAGGCCGCCAACGATGCGCCTGCCTCGGTCGCGGAAGCCCCCTTGTTGGACCCTGATGAAGGCATGAAGGTTATTGGCCCTCTGCGCCTGAGTATCCCGCTGTACAACGTCTACTTGAACGAGGCCGACGAGTGGTCGCGTCGTTTGCAAACGGAACTGAGTGAATGGGCGTTGGAATTACCTAAGACGTTACCGGATTCGGTGATCGCCTTGGCGCATTCCTTGCTGGGCAGCTCAGCGACCGTCGGTTTTGTTGCGTTGTCAGATATGGCCCGCGCACTGGAGCAAGCTTTGCAGCATGTGCAATTGCACCGCCAAGGGACGGCTGATCAGGCTTTGGTATTCAATGATGCGGCCGAAGATATCCGACGCTTGTTACACCAATTTGCAGCAGGGTTCCTGAAGGAGGCTGATGCCCGCGTCCTCGCTGAGTTGCAGACGATCACCGAGACAGAGTTCCCTGCGCCTTCGTTGGACACGCCTCCCTTGGATGGCGCTGACGCATCGATCTCGGACTTTGAGGATAGCCTTCCCTCAGTGTCTTTCCTGGATACCGAACCGGAGCCCGCTGCTGCAGCGATGGCCGTTGCTGCGCCCTTGACGATTGCCGATGCCCAGGACGATGACATTGATGCAGAAGATCATTTGGATGATGATCTTTTGCCGATTTTTGAAGAAGAAGCCGCTGAGCTGATGCCCCAATTGGGTACGGCTTTGCGTCAATGGGTTGCCCAGCCGGAGCACATGGGTGCCCGCAACGAAATTCTGCGCTTGTTGCACACGCTCAAAGGCAGTGCACGTTTGGCGGGAGCGATGCGTTTGGGCGAAATGGCCCACCGCATGGAATCATCTATCGAGCAAATTGGCACGGAAGCGCTGCAGTCTGTTCAATTGGAGCCTTTGCTTACCCGTTTTGACTCCTTGCAATCCGTGTTTGCGTCACTGGGGCAGGAGCCTGCGGACGTTGATGATGTCGTGGCGCCCGCCGAAAAGTCCACGCCCGATACCCACGTTGCTGCACCCACAGCAACGCCCTTGAGTGCGCGCCCGGTGATGCACGCGCCCCAAGTTGCGATGCCGCGACCTAGCGGCAACCAGTCCGTGCGCGTGCGCTCGCAGTTGTTGGACCGGCTCGTCAACCAGGCTGGTGAGGTCATGATTACCCGCTCGCGCATGGACGCGCGCCTCAACCAGTTGCGCTCATCCCTCGGGGAGCTGGGTGGAAACTTGGACCGTTTGCGCCAACAGCTGCGCGACGTCGAGTTGCAGGCGGAGTCGCAAATGCAGTCGCGCTTGGCGCAAACCAAAGACTCTGCACAGGCATTCGACCCATTGGAGTTTGACCGCTTTACACGGGTGCAGGAGTTGACCCGCATGATGGCCGAGTCGGTGAACGACGTGGCCACCGTGCAGCGCAATTTGCAGCGCTCGGTGGAAGGTACGGAAGATGACCTGATCGCCCAGGGGCGCCAGGCGCGAGAGCTGCAGCGGGATCTGCTGCGCACCCGCATGGTCGAGTTTGAAGGCATTTCGGACCGCCTGTATGGCGTTGTGCGGCAAGCCGCCAAGGATGCCGGTAAGCAAGTGAAGCTCGACATTACGGGCGGCTCTATCGAAATGGACCGTGGGGTGCTGGATCGTATGGCGCCTGCGTTTGAGCACTTGCTGCGCAATGCAGTGGCCCATGGTATCGAGGCGGCGGACGTGCGTGTGGCTGCGGGCAAGCCTGCAGCGGGCAATATCGTGATCCACGTGCTGCAGGAAAGCAACGACGTCTCAGTGTCTTTCAGTGACGACGGTGGCGGCTTGCACCTGGATCGTATCCGTGCCAAGGCGATTGCCAATGGCGTAATCGAGGCGGATGCTGCCTTGAGCGATAACGACGCTGCCAACCTCATCTTTATGCCCGGTTTTTCAACGGCAGAGCAGATCACCGAACTGGCCGGACGCGGTATCGGTATGGATGTGGTGCGTTCTGAGGTGAACGCGTTGGGTGGTCGTATTGAGACCCAAACCGAGCCAGACAAAGGGACTACCTTCAAGTTGGTGCTGCCGTTGACTACCGCCGTTACGCAAGTGGTGATTTTGCGTATGGGCGAGTTCACGATCGGGGTGCCTGCCAACATCATGGAAACAGTGCTGCGCGTGCCCGCGGCACAGTTGGAGCGCGCATATGCTGACCAGTCGTTTGACATGGCTGGTCAAGTGCTGCCTTTCTTCTGGGCTGGTGCCTTGTTGCAGGTGTCGGCGCGTAGCCATGAGCCATTGAGCAAGACCTTGCCGGTTGCCATTTTCCGCAGTGCAGGACAACGCTTGGCGCTGCATGTGGACGAGGTCTTGGGTAACCGCGAAGTGGTGGTCAAAAACCTGGGGCCACAACTGGCGCGCTTGCCTGGTTTGGCCGGCATGTCGGTGCTGGCCTCTGGCGCCGTGGTACTGATTTACAACCCGGTCGCACTGGCCGCTGTGTATGGTGATCTGGCGCGCTCGCTGGGTGCGTCTGATGACAGCGCAGGCTTGCCTTCCGATGCGGCAGACCTTGCGCCCAAGGTTGTCGAGCCAGCCAGCCAGTTGCCCTTGGTGTTGGTGGTGGATGACTCGATCACGGTGCGCCGTGTGACCCAGCGTTTGCTCAAGCGTGAAGGCTATCGCGTGGCGCTGGCCAACGATGGCTTGCAGGCGCTAGAGCGCTTGCAGGAAGAGGTCCCCGCGGTCATCTTGTCCGACATTGAAATGCCGCGCATGGATGGTTTCGACTTGGCGCGCAACATCCGTGCAGACGAGCGCACGCGAGCGGTGCCGATTATCATGATCACTTCGCGTATCGCGGAGAAACACCGCGAACATGCGCGCGAGCTCGGTGTGGACCACTACCTGGGCAAGCCCTACTCGGAAGACGAGCTGCTGAGCTTGGTTCGCAGTTACTGCGGCGACGCAGTCGAGGCCTAAGCCAGTTTTTTCACCACGCCATAGCGCAAAAGAGTGCGGGCCCTCGCCTTGGCATGGTCCACGATGGGCAGGGGATAGTCCTTGCCCAAGGTAAGCCCGGCCTCCGCCAGCTCCAGTGGTTTGGCGATCCAGGGCGCGTGTATTGCCTTTGGACTTAGCTTGGCCAGCTGGGGCAGGTAGCGCCGGATGAACTTGCCTTCAGCGTCAAGCTTTTCGCTCTGCGCAATCGGGTTGAAGATTCGGAAGTAGGGCTGTGCATCACAGCCACTGGAGCTCACCCACTGCCAGCCGCCGTTGTTGGCTGATAAATCAAAGTCATTGAGCGTTTGTGCAAAATAGCGCTCGCCCCAGCGCCAATCCACACCCAAGTGCTTGACCAGAAAGCTGCCGGTCACCATCCGCAGGCGGTTGTGCATATAGCCGGTCTGGTTGAGTTGGGCCATGGCGGCATCCACCAAGGGGTAGCCGGTTTGGCCAGCGCACCAGGCCGCAAACAGTGCCTCTGCCTGTGGTCCTTCTTCCCAAGCAATCTGGTCGTACTCGGGCTTGAATGCCGATGTGGCTACATGAGGAAAGTTGGCCAGAATCTGGGCGTAAAAATCGCGCCACACCAGCTCTCCCAACCAAGTAGACGCGCCTTCATCTCCCTGCAAGTGCCGGTGGTAGGCCAGATTCACCAACTGCCGAATGGAGACGGTGCCAAAGCGCAGGTGCACGCTCAGGTAGCTGGGGCTTTTGATTGCAGGGAAGTTGCGAGTTTGCTCGTAGCGCTCCATGCGCGTGGCAAAGTCATCCAAAAGTTTTTGTGCTCCAGCCTCACCCGTCGGAATCTTGAGCGCCTGCAGGTTGCTGGGTACAAAACCGATATCCGTCAAACTAGGTACTGGCGCGCGGTAGGCCTCGGGCCGCGGTGCCAATCGCTGGGGGGACGCGAGTGAAACTTCGGGTGCTGGATGGAGCGCCAATCGGGCCAGCCAAGCGCGCATGTAAGGCGTAAAGACACCATACGGCTTGCCCATTTGGGTGAGTACTTCGCGCGCCTCAAAAATCACGTGGTCTTTGTGCCGCAGCAACGCTTTGCCTGCATTTGCCAGTGTTCGTGCAACCGACTCATCCCGGGCGTTCGCCTGTGGTTCGTAGTCCTGTCCCGCAAACACGGCCTGTACATCCAGCGCCTGTGCAAGCCGGGGGATTTCCTCTTCGGCCCGACCATGCACAACAATCAGCCCGGCATGCGGCTCTGCACTCGAGGCGCGCAGGCTGGCATCGACTTCGACCAGTGACTCACGGATAAATTCAACCCGCCGGTCCTGCCGCGGCAAGGGCGCCAAAATATCGGTGTCAAAGACAAAAGCGCAGTAAACGCGTTCGCACAACTGCAGCGCGGTGTTCAGTGCCGTGTTGTCATGTGTGCGCAGGTCACGGCGAAACCAGACTAGGCCAGAGGCGTATTGTGTGTGCATGCCACCCGTTAAAATCAATGTATGTCCGGCGATTCTGCACCCATCAATCTCACCAACCACTTTTTGATTGCAATGCCCGGATTGGAAGATGCCCTTTTTTCCAAAAGCGTGGTGTACGTGTGTGAGCACAACAGCAAAGGCGCGCTGGGCCTGGTGATCAACAAGCCTGCAGACATGGACCTCAAGGCCTTGTTTGCAAAAATAGACCTGCCCCTGCAGCGCACAGACCTGCAGGCCAGTCAGGTGTTCCAGGGTGGGCCGGTGCAAACCGAACGTGGCTTTGTGTTGCACGAGAGAACCGAGGTCCCGGACGCGGAGGAAGCCAAGTCCTCACTGTATGCCTCCACCATGACCATTCCCGGCGGGCTGGAAATGACCACCTCCAAGGATGTCCTCGAAGCGATCGCCAGCGGCTCCGGGCCGGGGCGGGTGCTAGTGTCACTGGGGTACTCGGCTTGGGCTGGCGGGCAGCTGGAAACGGAGCTGGGTGAGAACAGCTGGATCACTGTCGATGCCGACCAAGCCATCATTTTCGATACACCGATCGAGCAGCGGTATGACAAAGCGCTGGCTTTGTTGGGCCTGCAGGC
>JACCDV010420261.1_pt1 | contig 12884 bp, 11 predicted proteins | sample 7446131 | NCBI WGS metagenome assembly JACCDV01 (sample SAMN15323448, study PRJNA562643) | freshwater metagenome | isolation source: river surface water | place: USA:Blue River Watershed | collected 2017-08-17 | reverse complement strand
GTTTTGTTGCATGCATGCAACGGAAAGACCATTTATCTCACTGAATTCTTGGAAATCGCCCGTTCGTCTGGTGCAATACGTCCAACTTCCGCAAATGGAGGTTGGCTCAGGGTCTCGAAAGGCAATCCCGCCTCTCTGATTCGGGCCCTTGTTAAAACCTTGGAGAAACTCGCAATGAAAAAGTCTCTGATTGCTCTGGCTGCCCTGGCTGCCACCGCTTCTTTCGCCCAGTCCACCGTGACCATCGACGGCAACGTGGATGCTGGCTACCAAGCCATCGACTACAAAGGCAACAAAGTCAACGGCATCACCGGCAACGGTTCTTCCACTTCTGGCCTGAACTTCCGTGGTTCTGAAGACCTGGGTGGCGGTCTGCGCGCCAACTTCCGCTTCGAAACCAACTGGAACATGGGTTTCAACCGTGCCAACACGGGTGCTGCTGGTAGTCTGGCTCACGGTGCCGCAGCCTCCGACGTCGCTCTGACTGGCGCCAACGCAGCTGCTGGTAGCTTCGGTAACGGCGAAATCCGTGTTGGTCTGTCGGGTGCTTTCGGCGCGATCAACCTGGGCGTTGTCAACATGAACGGTCTGACGTCCTTCACCACTGGCCAGCCTTTCGGCACCGCCATCGGTGGTGGCTACGGTTCTGTCACCCGAGTGGACGCTTCTGGCGCTGCCGTGCGTTCCGACAATTCCATCATGTACGTCACGCCTGCTTTCAACGGTTTCACCGCATCTCTGTACAGGGCCAACAAGCAGACCAAAGGTGCTAACGCCAACGACAACTTCTCCTCTACGCTCGGCCGTACCGACATGGCTGGCTCGCAGGAAATTGGCCTGAACTACGCACAAGGCCCGATCCGCGCATCTTTCAGCAACCTGAAGCAAGACTTTAGGGATGTGGCTTCAACTGGCACTACCCTGGGCAACACCGAATCCACCGTCAATACCTTTGGTGCCAACTACACCATGGGCGCTGCACGTTTCTTCGTGCTGAACCAGACCAACAAGAACACGGGCGCTGGTGCAACCGGTTCTACTGCCGTCGACACGAAGTTCACCTCTGTGTCTGCCACCTACACCATGGGCGCTACCACCCTCATGGCTCAAGTGGGTAACCTGAAGGCCGATGCTGGCAGCAATGCTGGCAAGAAGTCTGACCTGGTTGGCCTGGGTGTCGACTACGCTCTGAGCCGTCGTACCACCGCTTACGCCCGTTACGAGTCTATCGACGACAAGGCTGGTGTTGTTGCCATCACTGGCTTCACCGCTGTTGGTACCGAAACGTCTCGTTCCCGTACTGCCATCGGCGTCCGCCACGCCTTCTAATCCCAACGCTGTCTTGAGACAGCTTGAGATCTAGAAACCCAAACCCACCGTGGCAACACGGTGGGTTTTTTCATGAAGGTCGCCAGCCTTCCAGAACCCAGCGCTGATGGTCTTCGCGGATCTGGAAAGGTCTTTGTGCGGCTCGCCAGTATTCCCCGTTGGTCTCCCTCACCACCCATCGCCCGATCTGCGGTGACACCCACAGCGTGTCGCTGCGGGTGTAGTTCAGGCGGCCGCTGTCTTCGTGCTCCAGGCGAATGAGCCGCTGGACGCGCACCGTGTCATGGGGCACCCCTGTCACATCGATGCGCTCAAAGCCCACCACGCGGGCCTGGACCGCGATCCACAGGTCGTAGCTGGCACCGGCCGGCTGGTAACGGGTGTGCACCGAGGTGTGGCTGCCCAGCTGCAGTCCTTCGGGCCACAGCGGCAGCGCATGCCGGTAGCGCTGCACCCTGTCCCATGCGGCGTCCTGGAGGATCTGCCCCCATCGGCTCTGCACTTCTTCGGGCAGCTCGCCCTGCCGTGCCGAGTACCGCTGCAGCACTGGCTGGGGTGAGACGGCGGCCACGGTTTCCTGCACGGTGTCAACCAGCTCGCCGTTGTACATGTTCAGGACCCGGTAAGTCCAGGACTGGTCCACCACCGGTTCACGCCATGCAGGCATTCGCGCCTGTGGACCCAGGGTCAGACGTGGCAACGGCTTCAAGGGCTGCATGCTGCAAGCCGCCAGTGGCAAGGCTGCCAGGCCGAGCAGTGTTCGTCTTTGCATGCGGTCGCTCCTGTTTGCGAATGGCCACAAGACCCCATGGGCCGGGCGGCTTGGCGGGCATGATAGTCTGCGGGCTCAGAATTTCCGTGCCCATGCGTTTTTCCACCTGTGTACTGTTGGCATTCTTGGCAGCTGGACTGGCCGCCTGTTCGGTCATGCCGCAGCGGCAGGAACAGGTGGTTCCCGAGCAGCTTCCGCTGAACTACAGCGCCAAGGACATCCTGCGCTGGAAGACCATGCAGCTGCCCGGCAAGCTGCGCACCGCATTTCGCCTGACCCAGACCGACCAGCGTCCAGCGGTGATGACCGAGTCGGCGGGTTCCATCAGCATGCTGCGCCAGAAGCTGCGCATCGACCCGGCGCAACTGGGCACCCTGCATTTCGAGTGGCGGGTGGACAACCTGATCGAAGGCGCCGACATGACCCAGCGCGAGACCGAAGACTCGCCCGTGCGGGTGGTGCTGGCCTTTGACGGGGACCGCAGCCGGTTTTCGCCGCGCAATGCCATGCTCAGCGAACTCAGCCGCACCATGACGGGCGAGGAAATGCCCTACGCGGTGATGATGTACGTGTGGAGCAATGAACTGCCGGTGGGCACCATCATCACCAACCCGCGCACCGACCGCATTCGCAAGATCGTGGTCGAGTCCGGCCCCGCGCGGCTGCGGCAGTGGCTGCATTACCAGCGCGATGTGCGCGCCGATTTCGCGCAAGCCTTTGGCGAAGCGCCGGGCACCTTGAAGTCCATCGGCATCATGACCGACACCGACAACACCCGGGGCCGCACACAGGCGGGCTACCGCGACATCCGGCTCGAACGCGGAACACAGCGCCGCTGAGCCCCCAAGCTTTCAGATTTTCAACCTGGAGACCCTTCATGTTCCAACGCCGTCAGATCCTTCAAGCACTGGGCGCTTCTGCCCTGGCCGCCAGCGCGCCGCAGCTGCTGGCGCAGAGCTTTCCGAGCAAGCCCATCCGCATCGTGGTGCCGTTTGGTGCCGGCGGTGTGGCCGACCTGACCGTGCGCGCCGTAGGCCAGAAACTGTCCGAAAACCTGGGTCAGCCAGTGGTGATCGACAACCGCCCGGGCGCTGGCGGCGTGGTGGCCGGTGAACTGGTGGCCAAGGCCGACCCCGATGGCCACACCCTGCTGCTGATGTCCAACGGCACCGCCGTGAGTGCAGGCCTGTTCCGCTCGCTGCCTTTCAACACCCGCACCGACTTTGCGCCGATCTCTCTGCTGGGGCAGTTCGACATGGCCGTGGTGGTGCCCGACAACTCGCCGCACAAGACGCTGGGTGAACTGATCGCCTTTGGTCGCGCCAACCCGGGCAAGCTCAACATCGGCACGATCAACATTGGCAGCACCCAGAACCTGGCGGCCGAACTGCTGCGCACCCAGGCCAACCTGATCGCCCAGCTGATCCCCTACAACGGCACCCCTGCCGTGATCAACGCCCTGCGAGGCGGGCAGATCGACATGGCGGTCGAGATCCTCGGGCCGCTCAAGCCGCAGATCACGGCCAAGGCGGTGCGCCTGCTCGGCGTGATGGGGGAACAGCGACCCAAGGACATGCCCGAAGTCCCAACCCTGCGCGAACTGCCGGGCCTGAGCAACTTCAATGTGTCGTCATGGAATGCCCTGGCCGCTCCCGGCAAGACCCCCAGGCCCATCGTGGACCGGCTGAGCGCCGAAGTGGCCAAGGTGCTCGCCCAGCCCGAGATGGTGCAACGCCTGGCCGGCTTCAATGTGCAGGCCAGGGCCAGCACGCCCAGCCAGCTGGCCCAGTTGCTTGACCGCGACATCGTGCGCTGGACCGAAGTGATCCAGCGGGCGGGTATTTCGCAACAGTGACAGGATGAGGCGATTAAAAAACCCACCGTGTTGCCACGGTGGGTTTTGATTTCTAGATCTCAAGCTGTCTTACGACAGCCACGGATTAGAAGGTGTGGCGCAGACCCACGGCGGTAAGCGTACCCTTACCAGCGGTAGAGTCGCCCTTGTTGGTGTCATAGGCTTCGTAACGGAAGTAGGCGGTGGTGCGACGGCTCAGAGCGTAGTTGGCTCCGATGGCGTTGGACTCAGGATCTGTAGCGCCCAGCTTGTTGTTCACACGGGTCATGTTGGCCATGAGGGAAATGGCGCCGATGTCGTGCTTGACGGCCACGTTGTAGGAGGTGGCGTCAAAGTTGGTTGCCAAGCCAGTGCTCTTGCCAGTGGTGTAACCAGCGTAAACGGTGGTAGCGCCCATGGTGTAGTTTGCAGCAGCAAACTGATACTTGACCTTTGCATTGGCAACGAAGTCACCTGCGGCAGGAGCAAGCTGAGCTCCAGTAAGTGACTGGGCGTTACCAGTGAGTGTGTAAGAGGGAGTGACTGCCTGTGCGGCAGCGGCATTGGAACCCGCTTGAGCTTCAGCTTGGCTGTAGGCCAGGTTCAGGGGGCCCTTGCTGTAGGTCAGACCAAGCGAGGTGTAACCATTTTGATTTTCGTTGGCTGAAGTAGTGTGGTTACCATTCTTGCCGGACCACTCGTAGCTGGCAGCAAAACCGTTGACGGTAGGGGTGTCATAGCGAAGGGTGCGCTCGTGACGGATCACGCGACCCACAGCTTCCACACCACCCACGAACTGGCTGATACCAAAAGTAGAGGAACCCAGTCGCTGGATGCCAGTGTTCATGTAGGCAGAACCGATGGCAGTGCCGAAAGGCTGGGCCTTGCCGTTAGTTTCCAGCATGGAACTGTTGGGCGTGCCAATGCGGATGTTACCGAAGCCGCCCTGCAGACCCAGGAATTGCTCGCCGTTGAAGGGCGTGCCCACATAGTAGTTGGCGCCAGCGGAGCCATTAACGGTCTGCGACTGGGTGGGGTTCCAATTGATTTCAGCCAGGAAGTTGGCACGCAGGCCGCCACCCAGATCTTCCGTACCACGGAAAATCAGGGCGGTGGTGGAAGCGTTGTTGGTCTGAACGCGAGTGAAATCGGTGTTACTGTCCTGCGTATTACGCACACGGACACCAGCGTCAACGTTACCAGAGATGGTCACGGAAGACTGAGCGAAAGAAGCGGTGCAGGCTGCCAATGTAGCCAGAGCAGCTAGATTGACCTTTCAATGCGTGGCAGCATACAAACAAGGCTGGCAGGTCTTCCTATAATTTTTTAATGACTGTAGTCAGTGTTTCCGCCCCTCTAGTGACCTCTTTGTCACATTTTTTGAGTGATCCTCAATCGGTGCTAGAGATCAGCGGCACATCGGCGGTGGCGGTCCTCCATGACAACCGGCCCTGCTTTTACGTCTTGAGTCCACAAGCTTGGTCCAAATTGCACCCCGTCGATGGGCATCTCGAAGATCCATACCCCGCAGCATCCCGTGAAATGATCAATGGGGCACCATCGACACTGGTGCAGACGAAGCATCAAGACAGCTTTGACTGGCTGGCCGAGCAACTCTTGCTGGCAGAAACCCACAGGGTCGAGCGAGGTGAGCTCAGTCGTGCCGCCCTGGGGATCTTGCGCAACAGATTGCGAGCGCATGTGATGCCCCACTTCCTCAATTTTTCGCCCTCCCAAGTGGATAACAGAGTGCTGGAGGGGTTTGTGGAGCGACTGTCGGATGCGGATTTCTCGACCACCACCATGTCCCAATACTTGGTGGTGGTACGCAAGCTGTTGCGTCTGGCAGTCAGGCACAAGCTATTGCGTGAAGTGCCGGAAATGCCCCAGGTCAGGGTGGTTCATAGGCCTCGGGCGATGCTGACGCTGGCCGACTACTTGTCGGTGGTTCACACAGCCCACCGACTGACCCGGCAGGCACTGAAGGCGCCTCGGATCAAGTTGGCAGGTCATGCCCGCAGACGTTTCTGGGTGCAGTCGCGACATTTGACTCTCCCTCGCGACATGGCCTGGGTCATCCGCTTCATGGTCAACAGTTTTGTTCGTCCGGGTGATTTGCGTCAGCTCAAGCACAAGCATGTGCAGGTCTGCAGGGGAGAGCAGCTCTATTTGCGACTGACCTTGCCCGAGACCAAACGGCACGATGCCCCCATGGTGACTTTGCGGCCAGCCGTACAGGTGTACGAAACTGCACTCGCGCAGGCCCGCGCTCAAGGCTGCGGCGGCCCGGATGACTATGTCTTTTTGCCCCACGAAAAGGACCGCAACTACGCGCTGGCCGTGCTGGGCTTCTGGTTCAAATGGGTCTTGCGTGAGGCGGGGGTGGCCACGGAAGACACCTGGGGCCGCCCCCGCACGCTGTACTGCCTGCGCCACACGGCCATCATGTTCCGTCTGCTGTATGGGCAGGGCATCGACATGCTCACCCTGGCCCGCAACGCACGCACTTCGGTGCAGATGATCGAGCGCTTTTATGCCTCGGCGCTCGATGGCGAGATGAACGTGGCCATGCTGCAGAGCCGGCGCAAATCCACGTAAGCACAGCTCAGGTGTAGCGCTTGCTGCGCAGGTTGTTTTTCATCTCGCGCAGCATGGGTTGCAGCTGCTCGCCGATGCGAAGCGCCACCGTGGTGGCCAGGATGTCGATGATCAGCAGGTGCAGCAGGCGCGAGACCATGGGGCTGTATTTGTCGTAGCCCTCCGGGTGGTCGGCCGTGAGGTGGATCTGACCGCTGCCGGCCAGCGGCGAGCCGCTGGCGGTGATCACGATGGGGGTGGCGCCGCGCTTCTTGGCGATGTCGCAGGCGTCCATCAGGTCGCGGGTGCGGCCCGAGTTGGAAATGATGACCGCGCAGTCGCCCGGCTGCAGCATGGAGGCGCTCATCACCTGCATGTGGCCGTCGCTGTAGGCGATGGTGTTGAGGCCCAGGCGGAAGAACTTGTGCTGCGCGTCCTGCGCCACGATGCCGGAGTTGCCCACGCCATAGAACTCGATGCGGCGGCCGCTCCTGTGCGTGTCGGCCAGGGCCTGCGAGGCGTGTTCCAGCGCAAACGAGCTGGCGTCGTTGCGGTACTTGAGGAAGGCCGCCACCGTGTTGTCGATGACCTTGACGGCCACATCGCTGGTCTTGTCATCGACATCCACACTGCGGTGGATGAAAGGCACCCCCTCGCTCACACTGCCCGCAAGCTTGAGCTTGAAGTCGGAAAGGCCGTCGTAGCCCATGCTGCGGCAAAAGCGCACCACCGTGGGTTTGCTCACGTGGGCGCGGTCGGCCAGTTCGGACACCGGCAAGTTGGCAAAGGCGCGCGGATCGGCGAGCACCAGCTTGCCTACCCGTTGCTCGGCAGGCGCCAGGGAGGGCAATGAGGCTTTGATTCGGTCGAGCATGGGTGTGTCCTTCAATTCATCAGCATTCTTCGCTCCAGCAGAAGCCGTCGCGCGCGATCATCGCACTGGAAGCGCTGGGCCCCCAGGTGCCTGCGCCGTAGGGTCGTGGCCCGAGCGGGTCGGCGGCCCAGTGCTGCAGGATGGGCTCGACCCAGCGCCAGGCTTCTTCCTGCTCGTCACTGCGCACGAAGAGGTTCAGGCGGCCGTCGAGCACATCGAGCAGCAGGCGCTCGTAGGCACCCACGCGTTCGCTGCCAAAGCGTTTGTCAAAGTCCAGGTCCAGGTGCACCGGTGCGAGCGTCTGGCCTGCACTGCCCGGGCCGCGTTTGCTCTGGCCGGTGGCAAACAGGTGCAGCTCCAGCCCGTCCTTGGGCTGCAGGTGGATCACCAGCTTGTTGGCCTGGCCCAGCGGCGTGTGGAAGATCTGGTGTGGCGTGGGGCGGAAGTTGACCTCGATGTGGGCTGCGCGCGCGGCCATGCGTTTGCCGGTGCGGATGTAGAAGGGCACGCCCGCCCAGCGCCAGTTGGCGATTTCGGTGCGCAGTGCGACAAAGGTTTCGGTGCTGCTGACGGGGCTCACCCCGCTTTCCTCGCGGTAGCCGGGCACCTGCTGACCGTCCACCACACCGGCGCCGTACTGGCCACGGATGACGTGCTGGCCGAGCGTCTCGGGCGTCCAGCGCCGCAAGGCACGCAGCACCTTGAGCTTTTCATCGCGGATGGCGTTGGCATGGACATTGATGGGAGGCTCCATGGCGATCGCGCACAGCAGCTGAAGGGCGTGGTTCTGGACCATGTCGCGCAGCGCGCCAGTGCCCTCGTAGAAGCCGCCGCGCTTTTCCACGCCCAGCTCTTCGGCGATGGTGATCTGGATGTTGGCGATGTGCTCGCGCCGCCAGAGCGGCTCGAACAGGGTGTTGCCAAAGCGCAGCGCAAACAGGTTCTGTACCGCCGGTTTGCCCAGGTAGTGGTCAATCCGGAAGATCTGCTGCTCCCTGAAGACCCGGCCCACGGCGGCATTGATGGCGCGGTTGGATGCGAGGTCGTGGCCCAGCGGTTTTTCGAGCACGATGCGCGTCTTGGGGGTGTTCAGGCCGGCAGCGGCCAGCTGCTCGCAGATGGTGGTGAACAGGGTCGGTGCGGTCGAGAGGTACATGACCACCGTGTCGGTCTCGCGCTCGGCCAGCCTGGACTGCAGTGCGGCATAGTTTTCGGGACGTGAGAGGTCCATGCGCACGTAGCACAGCAGGTCGGCAAAGCGGGCAAATTCTTCGCGGTTGGGCCGCTTGTCGCCCTCGACCTTTTCGAATTTGGCCTGGATGTTCTGCCGGTATTGGGCGTCGCTGAGGTCATCGCGCCCGACGCCGATGATGCGACCGCCCTCGGGCAGGGTGCCGTGTCGGAAGGCTTGGAAAAGGGCGGGCATGAGCTTGCGCCACACGAGGTCGCCGGTGCCGCCAAAGAAAACGAGGTCAAAAGCCATGTTGGAATGGGTTTGTTATCGAGTTACCTGAAAAAAGTCTTTGTAATGTAACTTTGTTTCAAAGATAATTCAAGGTACATGTCGTCCACCCACCTGTTGTCTACCCGTCCGCGCCGTGCTTTTCGAAGCGCATTCCTTGTCCCATGAACCAGCTCGCAGCCCTCAAGCAACACACCACCGTGGTCGCCGACACCGGCGACTTTCTGCAACTGGCGCAATTTCGTCCGCAGGACGCCACGACCAACCCTTCGCTGATCCTCAAGTCCGTGCAAAAGGCCGAGTACGCGCCGCTGCTGGCCGAGGCGGTGGCGGCCCACAGGGGCCAGCCGCTGGACGTGGTGATGGACCACCTGCTGGTGCGCTTTGGGCAGGAAATCCTGAAGGTCGTCCCGGGCCGGGTGTCCACCGAGGTCGATGCCCGACTGAGTTTCGACACGGCGGCCACCGTGGCGCGTGCGCGCCGCATCATGGCGCTGTACGAGGCGCAGGGCATTGGCCGTGAACGTGTGCTCATCAAGATCGCCTCCACCTGGGAAGGCATCCAGGCGGCCGCCGAGCTCGAACGCGAAGGCATCCACTGCAACCTGACGCTGCTGTTCTCTTTCTGCCAGGCGGTAGCCTGTGGCGCGGCGGGTGTGCAGCTGATCTCGCCCTTTGTGGGCCGCATCTACGACTGGTACAAGAAGGCTGCCGGTCCGAACTGGGTCGAGGCTGACAACGCGGGCGCCAACGATCCGGGCGTGAAGTCGGTCACCGCGATCTACAACCACTACAAGAAGCATGGCGTCCGCACAGAGGTGATGGGGGCGTCTTTCCGCAACGTCGGCCAGATCACTGCGCTGGCCGGTTGCGACCTGCTGACCATCAGCCCTGAACTGCTGGCCCAGCTGGCTGCGACCGAGGCGCCTTTGCAGCCGGCCCTGAGCGCAGAGGCTGCGCAGGCCATGGACCTGCCTGCGGTGGCCTGCGACGAGGCCTCGTTCCGCCTGGCCCTCAACGAAGACGCCATGGCCACCGAAAAACTGGCCGAAGGCATCCGTGCCTTCTGTGCCGACGCGGTCAAGCTCGAAAGCCTGATGTTGCAGGTGCTGATTTAGAACGCGACGAATCCATGGCTTCGTAGGAGCGGTCTCCGACCGCGATGGACTTCCCCTCGAGACCCACATGCGCTGTGACCACACCCCCGCCTGGCAGGCCCTTCAATCCCACGCGGCCGCTTTCCGCAGTTTTGACCTGCGCGACGCCTTTGCTTCGGATGCCCACCGGGTCTCGGCGCTGAGCCAGTCGGCCCCCCATGTGTTCGCCGACCTGTCGAAAAACCACACCGACACGGCCACCGAAGCGCTGTTGCTGGCGCTGGCCGAGCAAACTGGCCTGGCCGCCCACCGCAATGCCATGTTCCGAGGCGAGCCCATCAACAACACCGAAGGCCGCGCCGTGATGCACTGGCTGCTGCGCCAGCCGCCCGGCCCAGCCCCAACCGTTCGGGCTGAGCTTGCCGAAGCCCTTGCACACGTCCACACCACCCTGGACGCCATGCTCGCCTATGCCGAGCAGATCCGCGCGGATGCCCGGATCACCGACGTGGTCAACATCGGCATCGGCGGCTCGGACCTGGGGCCGCAGATGGCGGTGCTGGCCCTGCAGGACCTGGTGATCCTGGGCAAGCGTTTTCATTTCGTCTCGAACGTGGATGGGCATGAACTGGCGGCGGTGCTGAACACGCTGCGGGCCGAGAACACGCTGTTCCTGATCGCCTCCAAGACCTTCACCACCCTCGACACCATGACCAACGCCCGCTCAGCGCTGGCCTGGTACCGGGCACAAGGTGGCCGGGATGTGGCGGGTCACTTTGCGGCGCTCACGACCAACGTCGAGGCGGCCGCCGAGTTCGGCATCCGCACCACCTTCGGTTTCTGGGACTGGGTGGGGGGGCGTTACTCCCTGTGGTCGGCCATCGGCCTGCCGCTGGCCATCGCCATCGGAGCGTCAGGCTTTCGGGACTTGCTGGCCGGCGCGCATGCGATGGACCAGCATTTCCAGACAGCCCCGCTGGAGATCAACCTGCCCGTGCGCCTGGGTCTGCTGGACATCTGGTACCGCAACTTCCTGGGCTACACCAGCCGCTCCATTGCGCCCTACCACAGCGGCTTGCGCCGCGTGCCCGCCTACCTGCAGCAGCTGGAGATGGAGAGCAATGGCAAACGGGTGGACCGCAATGGCCAGGCCGTCCCTTACGGCACATCCCCTGTGCTCTGGGGCGAGCCCGGCACCAATGGGCAGCACGCCTACTTCCAGATGCTGCACCAGGGCACCGATGTGGTCCCGCTGGAATTCATCGCCGTCAAAAAGCCCACCCACGGCCTGAAAGACCACCACGAACTGCTGCTGGCCAATGCCATCGCGCAGGCCCAGGCCCTGATGCTCGGCCAGCAAGACCCCGGCGGTCACAGGCACTTCACCGGCAACCGGCCCAGCACCTTCCTGCTGCTCGACGAACTCACGCCCGCCAGTCTGGGTGCGCTGATTGCCCTTCAGGAGCACCGCGTGTTCGTGAGCGGTGCGGTCTGGGGCATCAACAGTTTCGACCAGTGGGGCGTGGAGCTGGGCAAGGTGCTGGCCAAGGACATCCACGCCCGCATCCTGTCGGGCAATGCAGACGGACTGGACGCCTCGACAGCGTCTTTGCTGCAACGTGTGCGCTGATCAGTGCTTGTGTGTGCTGTGGTCATGCGCAGCGGGCTTGGGCTTTGCATTGGTCGTACCCGAGCCGCCCACCTGCACCTTGCCGCGCATGCCCGCTTCGTGGTGACCCGGGATCAGGCACGCCATCTGCACTTCGCCGGCTTGGGCAAAGGTCACCACCAGCTCGCCGGTCTGACCCGGGGCCACGCTGATCGCGGCGCCGCCCGCATGGCTGTGGCTGTGGTCCGTGCCCTTTTTCATGGCCTCGGCGTGTTCGCGGATCTGCGCATCGCTGCCCAGCACCAGCTCGTGCTCGAGCCGGCCCGCGTTGTGCACCACCAGACGCACGGTTTCGCCGGCCTTGACCTGCAAGGTGTCCGGTGAAAAGCGCATGCTGTCGTCCATGCGGATGTCGATGCTGCGGCTGACCACCTGGGCCAGCAGGCCGGAGGCGGGCGCATCATGCCCGTGATCGTCCTCAGCTGCGTGGCTGTGCCCGTGGCTGCCGAGGTATTGCGGGTTGCGCTCGAGCCATTGCCATGCACCGTAGCTGCCCAGCGTCACCCCCACGCCGAGCAGGACCGTGTAGAGGGTACTGCCCCGGCGCCAATCGTGCGGGCTGTTGAGCGCAAGGGCGGGCACCGAGATGAAAAAGCCCAGCGGCACCACCCAGGCGCTGCGGGCCGGTGAGTCCGGAAAGTGCTGCAGCCCGCCGGTGAAAAACCCCAGCCCGACCGAGAGCAAGGCGCCCAGAAGGAGCGTCCTGAACAGGCTCGATGTCTGCTCCTGGCCTGTGTCGCTGAGCCGATGCTCCATCGCTGCACCGAGTACGAAAAGCACAATGCCGACGGCGGCGGTCCAGAGGGAGCGCTCCCCGCTGAAAAAGCCGTGGTTGACAGCGCCGGAGATGAAGCTGATGCCGCTGTACTTGAGCAGCATCGCGCCATGGTGGTGTTGAAAAGCAAAAGTCATGGATCTTCCTGTGCGTACAGTGGGCGCGAACGGGCGCCATCTTCCGGGTTGCCAGACCGGATTATCTGAATCAGATGCGCCCCCTGGTTCAGACACCTCGCCAAGCCTGCCGGCACGTCACGCGGTACATGTCCGCATGGTACGGGAATGAAAAAACCCCGCGAGGCTTGCGCCTGCGGGGCTTGGAGGCCATGGACCCCGGATCGCGTCCGGGGTGACAGGCAGCAGGCATTACATGCCCATGCCACCCATGCCGCCCATGTCGGGCATGGCCGGTGCAGCGGCTTCAGCCTTGGGGGCTTCGGACACCATGCACTCGGTGGTCAGCATCAGGGACGCCACGGAAGCGGCGTTCTGC
>JACCDV011123622.1_pt1 | contig 12886 bp, 10 predicted proteins | sample 7446131 | NCBI WGS metagenome assembly JACCDV01 (sample SAMN15323448, study PRJNA562643) | freshwater metagenome | isolation source: river surface water | place: USA:Blue River Watershed | collected 2017-08-17 | reverse complement strand
CAAGGAGCGCATCCTCCAGCGCCGGGCTTTGCAGCAAAGGGGATTTTTCGAGGCTGGCGCTGCGCAGGGTGCCGATCACCGAGCGCGTGAGCACAAACAGCTGCGCCGAGCCCGGGGGCCGCAGCTGCGGGTGGCGGATGCGCTCAAAAAAGAGTGCCAGCCGCTCGGACACCTGCCGCACGGCGCTGGCTGTTTCCTGCGGCTGTTCCTGAGTCCAGGCCAGACGCACCAGGCTGCGCGTCCAGCTGCGCCCGCCCGCAAAGCCCTGGATCAGGATGCGCAGGATGGCGCGGATGAATTCACGCGCATCGGCCGTCTGCACCTGCGTGTCCTGCTCGATGCCGCTCAGGCACCTTTCCAGCTCTTCGAGCACCAGATCGCGGCCGCGCACCGCCATGGCCTGCACCAATACCTCTTTGCTGGGAAAGTACTGGTAGAGGGTGCCGATCGAGAACCCGGCTGCCGCCGCCACCTTGTTGGTGCTCAGACCGCCCTCGCCTTCCTTGTCCAGAATCTGAGCAGCGGCCTTGAACAAGGTCTGGATGGTCTGCTGCGCCCGGGCCTGCGTGGGCTGGCGGCGCAGGTTTTCTGAGGGTTTGGGCTGTGTTTCGGGTTTGCGGACGGGCATGTGAAAGGTCCTGAATAATCTGAGTGGTACGCGAGTGGAAAGCCTGCATAAAACCTGAATAATGCTCATTTTGTGCTTGACTGCAAACCTTTCTGCCATGTCCACACCCATTGCTGCACGCAGCCACGCCCTCACCGTACGTCGCCTGGGGGTCGATCTCTCACAGGGTTTCTCGCGCCACTGGAACGGTGGTGATGCCTTCCTGACGGCGTTTTGCAATGCGCTGTCGATGAGTTTTCCGGTCGGCGAGCAGTTCTTCATCGACTCGGTGCGCGAAGGCGCCAAACACCTGGGTGACAGCCCCGAGCACCTGGCCCTGCGCGAGACAGTGCGCGGCTTCATTGGCCAGGAGGCCTCCCACCGGCACCTGCATGGCCTCTACAACGCGCACCTCGAAAAGCAGGGCCTGATCAACCACTGGGGCCCCCGCGCCGCGCGCCGGCTAGAGACCGGCCGCCGCAAGATGTTCCGCACCTCGGAAAAGGGCCACCTGCACGAGCTGGCCATCACCGCAGCCTACGAACACTTTACCGCCCTGTTTGGCGACCTGACGCTGGAGAACATCGACCGGCCCGGCGACTGGTTCGCTCGGGCCGAGGAGCCACTCAAGACCCTCTGGCGCTGGCATGCGGCCGAGGAATCTGAGCACAAGTGCGTGGCTTTTGACCTGTATGTGGCGCTGGGCGGCAACCACAAATGGCGCATGCGCTGGTTCAACTACGTATTGGTGCAGTTCACGCTGGATGCGCTGCGTCAGACGGTCGACAACCTCTGGCGCGACCGCACGCTGCACAAACCCTCGACCTGGGTTTCGGGCGCTCGCTTCGTCTTTGGCCGGCAGGGCCTGGTGCGCCGCATCGCCAAGCCACTGTGGTCGTACCGCCGCGAAAACTTCCACCCCATACAGGTGGGGCACCCCGATCTGGCCGAGCACTGGCTCAGCAGCCACGCCGACCGCTGGAAAGCGGTAGGCACCCCGGCCTGAAAATGCCTCAGTCGCTCACCAGGGCGCGCATCCAGTCCGGTAGCGTGGTGGCTTTCTGCTTTGGAAAATCCACCCAGATGGTGGTCGCGCCCCCGGCCGAGAAAATCACGCCTGGCTGATCGGTCCGCTCCAGCGTGCACCAGCTCTCGAAGGTGGTGCGCCCCGGATCGCTCACATACATCTTTGCCAAGATGTCGCCCGGATACTCGAACTGTTTGTAGAAGTTGCAGAAGGCGTTCACGATGACCGGCCCCTCGCCTTTGGGATTGAGGTCACAGCCAACGGTGCGGAACCAGTCGATGCGGATCGTCTCCAGATAGCGGAAATACACCGCGTTGTTCACATGGCCCATGGCGTCCATGTCTCCCCAACGGATGGGGATCACCAGCTGGTGCACCAGCTTCTTGTGTTCGGGCAATTCCAGACGCATCGTCTCTCCTCAGACCGCGAAACCGTCATCGGCCGCGATCACGGCCCCGTTCACGAAATGCGACTGGTCGCTGGCCAGCATCATCAGCACCGCGTCCAGGTCCTGCGGCTGGCCCACGCGCTTGCGCGGCAGCATGCTGATCAGCTTCTGGCCCTGCTCGGTCTGCCAGTGGTGGTGGTTGATCTCGGTGTCGATATACCCCGGGCAGATCGCGCTCACATTGATGCCAAAACGCCCCCACTCCACCGCAAAGGCCTTGGTCATCTGAATCACCGCCGCCTTGCTCATGCAATACACACCAATTTGCGGCAACACCTTGAGGCCCGCCATGGAGGCGATGTTGATGATGCGTCCGCCCGTGAAACTCCCGGGGGCCGCGCCCTTGGCCCGGGCCAGCATGCGCTTGCCGACTTCCTGTGCCACAAAGAATGCGCCGCGCACATTGGTGTCCATGATGAAGTCGTAGTCCTCCTCCGTCACGTCCTGGATGCGCTGTGTGGTGCTCACGCCCGAGTTGTTGATCAGGATGTCGATGCTGCCCATTTCGGTTTCGGCGTGCGCCACCGCGGCCTGGATGCTGGCGCGGTCGGTCACGTCCATGGCCACCACATGGGCGTTGCCGCCCGCAGCCTCGATTTCGGAGCGCAGTTCCTTTAGCTTGTCCACCCGGCGGCTGGCCAGCACCACGCCCGCACCAGCTTTGGCCAGGGTACGGGCAAATTGCGCGCCCAGGCCGCTGGACGCGCCGGTCACCAGGGCCACGCGGCCCGACAGATCGATTTCATAGGCCATCACAACTCCTTGTCGAATGCATGCCGCCATTGTGCGACGAAGCCCCCTGCAGGCCGCATAAAATGAGTCGCAAGCCCGACAGGGTACCCGTTCCCAAAACTCTCGACGAGACACCATGAGCCCTCAAGACATTCTGGACACCTATGGCCCCCGCGAAGCCATGGAATACGACGTGGTCGTGGTCGGCGGCGGCCCGGCCGGCCTGTCCACCGCCATCCGCCTCAAGCAACTGGCTACCGAAAAAGGCCAGGACGTGTCGGTCGTGGTGCTGGAAAAAGGCGGCGAACCCGGTGCCCACATCCTCTCGGGCGCCATCATGGACCCCAAGGCGCTGACCGAGCTCTTCCCCAATTGGAAAGAACTCGGCGCCCCGCTCAACCAGCCCGTGACCGACGATGCATGGAGCTTCCTGTCGGAGACCGGTGCCACCCGCACGCCCAACTTCCTGCTGCCCGAGTGCGCACAGAACCACGGCAACTACATCATCAGCCTCTCCAACTTCACCCGCTGGCTGGCCCAGCAGGCCGAGAACCTGGGGGTGGAAATCTTCCCAGGCTTCACTGCTGCCGAAGTGCTCTACAACGCAGACGGCTCGGTCAAAGGTGTGGCCACAGGCAACCTGGGTGTGGGCAAGGACGGAGAACCCACCGAAAACTTCCAGCTGGGCATGGAACTGCACGCCAAGTACACCGTGTTCGCCGAAGGCGCACGTGGCCACCTGGGCAAACAGCTGATCGCCAAATACAAGCTCGATGAAGGCCGCGACCCGCAGACCTACGGCATCGGCATCAAGGAAGTCTGGGAAATCGACCCCTCGCGTCACACCCCCGGCTTTGTGATGCACACCGCTGGCTGGCCGATGAATAACGACACTTACGGTGGCGCTTTCATGTACCACATGGAAGACAACAAGGTCGCTATCGGCTACGTGGTGGGCCTGGACTATGCCAACCCCTGGCTCAGCCCCTTCGAGGAATTCCAGCGCTGGAAGACCCACATCAACATCAAGTGGTACTTCACCAACGACCAGGGCGAGGTCAACGCCAAGCGCATCGGCTATGGTGCCCGAGCCATCACCGCAGGTGGCCTGATGAGCCTGCCCAAGACCGTGTTCCCGGGCGGTGCGCTGGTGGGTTGCGACGCCGGTTACCTGAATGTGAGCCGCATCAAGGGCAGCCACGCCGCCATCAAGAGCGGCATGCTGGCCGCCGAAGCCGCCTACGACGCGCTGCAGGCGGGCCGTCAGCATGACGAGTTGGCCGCCTATCCCGAGGCGTTTGAAGCCAGCTGGCTTTACACCGAGCTGAACAAGTCGCGCAACTTCAAGAGCTGGTTCAAGAAGGGCCTGACGGTCGCCACCCTGATGAACGGCTTCGAGCAGTTCGTCCTGCGCGGCCACATCCCTTGGACACTGCGCCGTGACAAGCCTGACCACGTCTACCTCAAACCCGCCGCCGAGTGCCCCCGCATCGAATACCCCAAGCCGGATGGCAAGCTGACCTTTGACCGCTTGAGCAGCGTGTTCATCAGCAACACCAACCACGAAGAAAACCAGCCCGCCCACCTGACGCTCAAGGACGCCTCGGTGCCCGTGGGCATCAACCTCGCCAAGTTCGGCGGGCCTGAAAGCCGCTACTGCCCGGCTGGCGTGTACGAGTTCGTGAAGAACGAAGACAACTCCGACCGCCTGCAGATCAACGCGCAGAACTGCGTGCACTGCAAGACCTGCGACATCAAGGACCCGACCCAGAACATCGTCTGGGTCACCCCCGAGGGCGGTGGCGGACCCAACTACACAGGCATGTGACGGCATTCGCTGCGTAACTTGTCGCTTCCAAAAGGGACTGCTCAAGCAGTCCTTTTTTGTTGGGCAGTCACCTGCGAAACAGGACTCCGCACAAACCCGTATGGCCAGTGTGCAGCAGGGGCTCATAATCGAATTTGTATGACAAGTTGAATCCCAACTTGCTGTATTCCCCAAATCCATGAGGAGCTATTGAATGAAACTGAGCAAACTGATGTTGGCCATCGGCCTGTCCGCCGGCGTGATGACCGCTGCCATGGCCCAGCAGATCACGATGCGCAACAGCATCTCCGTGGCACAGAACTCCCACCAGGGCGAAGCCATCGATACGCTGGCCAAGGAAGTCGAAAAGCGCACCAACGGTCGGATCAAGATCCAGAACTTCTACTCTGGCTCTCTCGGCGGTGAGCGAGAGTCGATCGAGGCCGTGCAGCTGGGCACCCAGGAACTGGCCACTTCCTCGACCGGTCCGGTGCCCAACTTCGTGCCTGAAGCCCGCATCCTGGACGTACCTTTCCTCTTCCGCGACAAGGCCCATGCCCGCGCCGTGCTGGACGGCCCCATCGGTCAGGAACTGCTGGCCAAGTTCGAACCGAAGGGTTTCAAGGCCCTGGCCTGGGGCGAGAACGGTGTGCGCCACATGACCAACAGCAAGCGTCCGGTCAACGCCCCTGATGACCTCAAGGGCCTGAAGATGCGCACCATGGAAAACCCTGTGCACGTGGCCGCCTACAAGAGCCTGGGCATCGTGACCACCCCCATGGCCTTCCCTGAAGTCTTCACCGCCCTGCAGCAGGGCACGGTGGATGGACAGGAAAACCCACTATCCGTGATCATGGCAGCCAACTTCGACCAGGTGCAGAAACACCTGACACTGACCGGCCACGTCTATTCACCCGTGGTGATCCTGATGAACAAGGGCGTGTGGGACAAGCTCAGCGCCGGTGACAAGCAGATCTTCCTGGATTCGGCCAAGGAAGCCGTCAAGGCCAATCGCGCCCGAGTGGACAAGGACGACGCCAACGGTGTAGCCGAACTGCGCCGCAAGGGCATGAACATCATCGAGAACGTTGACAAGTCCAAATTCATCGCCACCATGGGCCCCGCCATGGCCGAGTTCGAGAAGCAGTTTGGCAAGGCCAATCTGGACCGCATCCGCAACTACAAGTGATCTGATCACTGAGCCACGCCCGCCCTGCTTGAACGCTGGCGGGCGTTTTTGATTCTGCAGTCGAGGAATCCCCATGAAAACGCTTTTACTGAGCATCGAGCGCTTCACCACCGCGCTGTCGATGCTGATCGCGTGCCTGATGCTGGCCACAGCCGCCAGCCTGGGCATGTTCCAGATCATTACCCGCTTTGTGCTGGAAACCCCGGCCGAATGGACCGAAGTGCTGATTCGGTTCAGCCTGATCTGGATGGTCTTCATGGGCATCCCCATGGCCTTCCGGCAGGGGGCCATGGTCAGCGTCGATGTGCTCTACCGCTGGAGCGGTCCGCGCATGAAGCGCGTGCTCGACAGCGTGGTCGCCCTGGCCGCCCTGGTGCTGGTGGCCATCATTGTCTGGTGGGGCTGGGATTACGCCAACCGGGGCAAGGTTCAATCCATGATCGGGTTGGAGGATGTGTCCATGTTCTGGGCCTACCTGGCCATGCCCGTGGGCGCGCTGTTCAGCGTGCTGGGCATTGTGGGCAACTGGCTGGATCCCCAGCGCCTTGAATTGGAGACCGCCCAATGAGCGCGATGATGATTGTGACCATGGTGTTGTGCTTTGCACTCACCATTTCCGTGGCCGTCTCGATCGGGCTGTCCGCCATTGTGGGCATCCAGATCGGCAACGCCAACATGCTCATTTCCGTCAAGGAAATGTTCTCTTCGATCAACAAGTTTCCGCTGGCCGCCATCCCCTTCTTCATCCTGGCGGGCAACCTGATGGAAACCGGCGGCATCTCGCGTCGCCTGGTGGAATTTGCCAAGAGCATCGTGGGCGGTGTTCAGGGTGGCCTGCCCATGACCTGCGTGCTGACTTGCATGATCTTCGCCGCGGTCTCGGGTTCATCGGTGGCGACCACCTTTGCCATCGGCACCATCCTGATCCCGGCGCTGATCAAGCACGGCTACCCCACCACTTACGCGGCATCGCTGCAGGCCACTTCGGCAGAGCTGGGTGTGATCATCCCGCCCTCGATCCCGATGATTCTTTATGGCGTGAGCGCCGAAGTCTCGATCGGCGAATTGTTCATCGCAGGCTTTGGCCCTGGCTTGCTGATCGGTTTTGCCCTGATGCTGTGGGTCTGGATCTACTGCAAATACAAGGGCTGGGGCAAAAACGATGGCGATGGCCGACTGGGTTTTGGCAAGGCCACCTGGCAGGCGGGTTGGGCCCTGCTGATGCCGGTCATCATTCTGGGCGGCATTTACGGCGGCATCTTCACCCCGACCGAGGCATCGGCCGTGGCCGTGTTCTATGCGCTGATCGTCGGCATGGTCATCTACCGCGAAATCGGCATCACAGACCTCTATGCCATCCTGCGCAAATCGGTGCTCTCCAGTGCGGTGATCATGTTCATCATCGCCAATGCCGGGCTCTTCGCGTTCCTGATCACCCGCGCGGGGGTGCCTGAAGCGATTGGCCACTGGCTGGAAGAAGTACTTCAAACACCTGCCTACTTCTTGCTGGGTGTGAATGCTGCCCTGTTCCTGATCGGCATGTTCATCGAGACCAGTGCCGCCATCATCGTGCTGGCCCCGATCCTGGCGCCAGTGGCCGTGCACTTTGGCATCGATCCGGTGCATTTCGGACTGGTCATGGTCGTCAACCTGGCTCTGGGCATGATCACCCCTCCCTTTGGTGTGAACCTGTTTGCGGCCTGCACGGTGGCCCGCATCTCGCTGGACCGCATGATCAAGGACCTGGTCCCCTTCGTGCTGGTGATCCTGGCTTGCCTGATGGTGATCAGTTATGTGCCTGCCCTGTCGCTGACGCTGCGCGATTTGGTCTACGCCAAATAAAGCTAGAATTGCAGCCTGTCAGGAGAGCGCCTGACTGGATTCACACAGCATGAACCCGGTCAGGCCGCCGAAGGCGCAGGCGGTGGCCACACCGCTGAACGCTCAGGCAAAAGGACTGACAAAGCGTCTGAACAGACGTTGCCTCACTGGAGAGAGGTGCCGGACCATCGCGTCACGGCATCCACCGAAGGAGCAACCCGCAGAACGTCACCGCGTTCCCGGCGAATCTCTCAGGTAAAGCGGACAGCGAGGGCCCACCAAGGCATGTGCCTTGGTGAACTGTGCCCTTGAAAGCTGCCCATGTCCGCCACCGAAAACCTGCTCACCACACCGCTGAACGCCCTGCACCTAGAACTCGGTGCGCGCATGGTGCCTTTTGCGGGGTACAGCATGCCCGTGCAGTACCCGGCAGGTCTGGTGGCCGAACACCACCAAACCCGCACCGCCGCTGGCCTGTTCGACGTCTCGCACATGGGCCAGCTGCGCCTGGTGGGGCCCGATGCTGCGGCCGCCTTCGAGAGCCTGATGCCGGTCGACGTGATGGGCCTGGGCCTGCACAAGCAGCGCTACGGCCTGCTGCTGAACGACGAGGGCGGCATCATCGACGACCTGATGTTCGTGAACCGTGGCGATGACATCTTTGTGATCGTCAACGGTGCCTGCAAGCACGGCGATCTGGCGCACATCCAGGCCCGCATCAGCAGCCGCTGCACCATCGAGCCCCAATTCGACCGCGCCCTGCTGGCGCTGCAGGGTCCGCAAGCCGTGACCGCGCTGGTCCGCCTGCTGCCCGGCGTAGAGCAACTCGTGTTCATGACCGGCATGGCGGCTGTCTGGCAAGGCGCCGACCTGTACGTGACCCGCAGCGGCTACACCGGCGAAGACGGTTTTGAAATTTCCCTGCCTGCCGATGTGGCCGAGGCCTTTGCGCGTGCCCTGCTGGCCCAACCCGAGGTCAAGCCCATCGGCCTGGGCGCGCGCAACTCGCTGCGCCTGGAAGCCGGACTGTGCCTGTATGGCAACGACATCGACACCACGACCACCCCGGTCGAGGCCAACCTGAACTGGGCCATGCAGAAGGTGCGCCGTACCGCAGGCGCCCGTGCCGGTGGATTCCCGGGTGCCGACAAGGTGCTGGCCCAGCTCGACGGCACCCAGCCTTCGCAGCGCCTGCGCGTGGGTTTGGTGGCACTGGAGCGCGTGCCGGTGCGTGAGCATGTGGAACTGCACAACGACGCGGGCCAGAAGATTGGCGAAGTCACCAGCGGCCTGCTGGCCCCGACGGCCGACAAACCCGTCGCACTGGCTTATGTGCAGACACAATACGCTCAGGTGGGTACTCGCGTGAACGCCATGGTGCGCGGCAAGGCCGTGCCGATGGAAGTCAGCCCCCTGCCCTTTGTCCCCAACCGCTACTACCGCGGCTGATTTTTTCCCCTCAAAACAATCGGGATCTGACCCCAATTAACCCCAGGAGCACCCCATGAGCCTCAAGTACACCGAAGACCACGAATGGATCAGCGTCGAGGGCGATGTCGCCGTCGTCGGGATCACCCACCATGCGCAGGACGCGCTGGGCGATGTGGTGTTTGTGGACCTGCCGGAAGTCGGCAAGTCCTTCGCCCAGAAGGACGTGGCTGGTGTGGTCGAGTCGGTCAAGGCCGCGGCCGATGTGTACATGCCCGTGACCGGCGAGATCACCGAAGTCAACGAAGACCTGCGCAGCGACCCGTCGCTCGCCAACAGCGACCCGCTGGGCAAAGGCTGGTTCTTCAAGGTCAAGCTGGCCAAGCCCGCCGAAGTTGAGGCCCTGCTCGACGAGACGGCCTACAACCAGTTCGCGGGTCAGTAAGCCCGAACGCCATGGATTGCCGCGCTTCGCTCGCAATGACGCCAGAAGCGCAGCGCGGCCAATCCACCCTGTCATTGCGAGGCCCGCAGGGCCGCGGCAATCTCCCACCTCCACACCAGAGCCTGCCATGCTGATGTCCGCCCACCGCCCCCTCGGCGATCTTGAGAACCCGTCCGAATTCATCGCGCGCCACATCGGCATCAGCGCGCAAGACGAAACGCACATGCTCAGCGTCATAGGCGAGGCCTCGCGCCGCGCCCTGATCGAATCCATCGTGCCGCGCTCGATTGCCCGCAGCCAGGCCATGCAGTTGCCTGCGCCCGTGACCGAGGCGGCGGCGCTGGAACAACTCAAAGGCATCGCCCGCCAAAACAAGCTCTACAAGAGCTTCATCGGCCAGGGCTACCACGGCACGCACACGCCGGGCGTCATCCTGCGCAACATCCTCGAAAACCCCGCTTGGTACACCGCCTACACGCCCTACCAGGCCGAAATTTCGCAGGGCCGCATGGAGGCGCTGGTCAACTTCCAGTCCATGGTCTGCGACCTGACCGGCATGCCGATCGCCAACGCGTCCATGCTCGACGAGGCCACCGCCGCGGCCGAGGCCATGACGCTGGCCAAGCGCTCGGTCAAGGCCAAGGGCAACGTGTTCATCGTCAGTGGCGACTGCCACCCTCAAACCATCGAGGTCATCCAGACCCGCGCGGCGCCGCTGGGCATCACCGTCAAGGTCATCCGCTCCAGCGACGAATGGCAGTCCGCCATCGCACAGGACGACTACTTTGCCGCCCTCAACCAGTACCCCGGCAGCAGCGGCTGGCTGGCCGACTGGCAACTGTCGGCCGACCTGGTCCACAGCAAGCAGGCCGCGTTCATTCTGGCAGCCGACCTGATGGCGCTGGTGCTGCTCAAGACCCCGGGCGAGATGGGCGCCGACATCGTGGTCGGCACCACCCAACGCTTTGGCATGCCCATGGGCGCCGGTGGCCCGCACGCCGCCTACATGGCTTGCCGCGACGAGTACAAGCGCTCCATGCCGGGCCGCCTGGTGGGCGTGAGTGTGGACGCCCACGGCCAGCCCGCCTACCGCCTGGCCCTGCAGACCCGCGAGCAGCACATCCGCCGCGAAAAAGCGACGTCCAACATCTGCACCGCGCAAGTGCTGCCTGCGGTGGTGGCCAGCATGTACGCGGTCTACCACGGCCCGGATGGCCTCAAGCGCATCGCCCAGCGCATCGCCAGCTACACCGCGGTGCTGGCAGAAGGCCTCAAGGGCCTGGGCGCTTCGCTGCTGCACGGCACCGCTTTCGACACGCTCACCGTGGACTGCGGCAACGCCCAAGCCGCTGACGCCTTGCACGCCAAGGCTGTGACGCTGGAGATCAACCTGCGCCGCTACACCGGCGGGCGTGCGGGCTTTGTAGGCATCACCCTCGACGAAACCACCACGCGCGAAGACATCACCAAGTTGTGGGGCCTGTTTGCCCAGAGCGGCGCCAAACTGCCTTCGTTCGAAGCTTTTGAAAAAGGCATCGCGCCGCTGATCCCCGAGTCCCTGCGCCGCACCAGCAGCTACCTGATGCACCCGGTCTTCAACCGCTACCACTCCGAGACCGGCATGCTGCGCTACATCCGCCAGCTGTCTGACAAGGATCTGGCGCTGGACCGCACCATGATCCCGCTGGGCTCGTGCACCATGAAGCTCAACGCCACCAGCGAGATGATCCCCATCACCTGGCCCGAGTTCGCGCTGCCCCACCCCTTTGCACCTGCTGACCAGCTGCAAGGCTATGCCTTGCTGGACCAGCAGCTGCGCGACTGGCTGTGCCAGGCCACCGGCTACAAAGGCATCAGCCTGCAGCCCAACGCGGGCAGCCAGGGCGAATACGCCGGTCTGCTCGTCATCCAGGCCTACCACCGCGCACAAGGCCAAGGGCACCGCAACATCTGCCTGATCCCGTCGAGTGCTCACGGCACCAACCCGGCCAGCGCCCAGATGGTGGGCCTGCAGGTGGTGGTGACCAAGTGCGACGAGAACGGCAACGTCGACATGGATGACCTGCGCGCCAAGTGCGAACAGCACAGCGCCAATCTGGCTGCGGTCATGATCACCTACCCCAGCACGCACGGCGTGTTCGAGACGCAGGTCAAGGCCCTGTGCGAACTGGTGCACCAGCACGGTGGGCGCGTCTATGTGGACGGCGCCAACATGAACGCCCTGGTAGGTGTGGCCGCGCCCGGCGAGTTTGGCGGCGACGTGAGCCACCTGAACCTGCACAAGACCTTCTGCATCCCCCACGGCGGTGGCGGCCCGGGCGTCGGCCCGGTGTGCGTGGTCGAAGACCTCGTGCCCTATTTGCCCGGTCACGCCACGGGTGGTCTGCCGGTCAACGGTGTGGGCGCGGTCAGTGCCGCGCCCTTGGGCAACGCGGCGGTCTTGCCGATCAGCTGGATGTACTGCCGCATGATGGGCGCCGACGGTCTGCAGCACGCGACCGAAGCCGCCATCCTGGCCGCCAACTACATCAGCAAGCGCCTCAGTGCCCACTACCCCACGCTGTACGCGAGCGAGAACGGCCATGTGGCCCACGAGTGCATTCTGGACCTGCGGCACTTCAAGGACACTTGCGGCGTGATGGCCGAAGACGTGGCCAAGCGCCTGATGGACTACGGCTTCCACGCGCCCACCCTGTCCTTCCCGGTGGCCAACACCCTGATGGTCGAACCCACCGAGAGCGAGACACTGGAGGAACTGGACCGCTTCATCGACGCGATGATCGCCATCCGCGAGGAAATCCGGCAGGTCGAAAACGGTGTCTGGCCTCAGGACAACAACCCGCTCAAGCATGCGCCCCACACCGCCGAAAGCCTGATGGCCGCCGACTGGGACCGTCCGTACTCGCGCGAAGTCGGCGGTGCGCTCAAAGGCCGGGTGCCGGGCAGCGTCAAGTACTGGCCACAGGTCGGCCGCGTGGACAACGTCTACGGCGACCGGAACCTGTTTTGCAGCTGCATTCCTCTGGAGGAGTACAACAAATAAGCGATGTCTGTTGACAGCCCCCATGGCTGTCGGCACCATCACAAACCTTGCATCGGGAGAGACTGCCAGCCAAAGCAGGCAGCGCCGAAGGAGCAACCGCCCCGGAAACTCTCAGGCCAAAGGACCGATGCAGGTCGACACCCATCCAACGATGCGGTGTCACACACTCTGAAGAGCGGCCGGGATTCGTCATCCCGGTCCACCGCAGGAGCAAGCTTCACCCGAAGCGAATCTCTCAGGTCTCAAACAGAGGGGGTCATGCGATGCACATCCCGTGCGCTGCATGTCCACCCATTTGAGACGTTTTGCAAAGAGAGAAAGCTCCATGAAAAAGCACAT
>JACCDV011024858.1_pt1 | contig 12886 bp, 3 predicted proteins | sample 7446131 | NCBI WGS metagenome assembly JACCDV01 (sample SAMN15323448, study PRJNA562643) | freshwater metagenome | isolation source: river surface water | place: USA:Blue River Watershed | collected 2017-08-17 | reverse complement strand
GATTCCTAAGTTCCTACATTTTGGCCTTCGCACGGGCTAGGCGTTTCTCTGCTGCTCTCCGATTGTATTTCTCTTTAATAATATATTTAGTTACAGTTAACGTCGACAACTTGTCCGTCCATTTTTTGGTTGGCAAATGTCACTCCTCCTGAGAAGGCGAGGTTTTCTTGAACTCTGCCACACCCCAGGCAGTAGACATTAGATTGATCATTTTCCTCAAGGGAGTGCGAGCCACAGTGTGGGCACCTAGGCTATTTAAGTTGGGACTCCATTATCACCACTCAATATATGATTATAACAAGTAATACGCATTTAATTCTTTTATTTACTCATGGTTCAATGCCCAAAACTACCTCTTTTTAATTTACTATCAATTCTGACCAAATCACCATTTACCTGCTGCAGATAGTAATGATCTTTCTTGAGGGTCAGACTCTAATTTGGAGATTAAATCTTATAATAATTTTACAAATATAAAGTTTGGCAATAATGTACAACTCTCACATCTTTAAGAAGCATAGCGAGCAATTATAGTCATAGGGCCAGCTGGAGAGAAGAAATAAAAAGTGGCTCACAAAGTATAAAAATAGTATCCGTCCAGCCCTAATTGAGAGATACAGCAGGAGAATTAATAACTTTGTTGTCAGAGTATATGCATAATTATTCAGCTGTAAGAGGATAAGAAGTAACTTTATGAATACCGCGAGTAAACATAAAGCAAAGCACACCAGTTACTCAAATAAATTTATCGCAAAGAGAGGTTTCTTGGCGAGGCACATATCAAACTCAGAGATACTAAAGATTGGAATAGCATTCTAACTACCACTGACCGGATGGAGAAGGAAAAGAATAAAAGTATTTTCTAGTCTAAATATGGGGATTCCAGCATTGCCTACCGAAGTATCGCCTCGCAGTCAGCTTACAACCCAGCAGAGTCTAGCCAATTCAGGAGGAGAAGCAAAGATAAGGAGATACATCCTCACAATATGCGTTTTTGCTACAAATCTTAATCCTTTTCGGGGAATAAGAAAGAAAAACTGCTATTACGTTCTCGGGTTCAAAGCTCAGCAAAGGTAGAATAACCATATCTAGCAAGGAGGCTCAATTCAAATAACTCTCAAAGCGAATAGGAAGGACGTTCCCGCGCACACTCAGTCTTTTCTTTTGGGGGAGCTGAACAAATGATGATGATGCGAACCAACTAATAAATTGAATAGCACACAAGCAACAACAAATAGTCAATTAAAAATACCCTGAATTCTCGTGATGGGGCCAGTTCAAAGGTCTACTTTAAACAGATAGTTGATCTCTATCAAAACACCAAAGATCCCGCAGTGCAAAAATCCCTGCATCAGATTTTGGTGAGATTCGGGGTGAGCCGCATAAAAGACATAAAGAAGCAGGCGATGGCGTAGACTGATAATTTGTAGTCTGATGATTTTTGATGAATACAAAGTGAAGATATCACGTGCTCAAAGTGAGATAAGATCATGGTTTGACGGGATGGACAGTTTAGGGAGGAGTTTGTATCTTGGGTTTTCTGCCTCTTTTTTTCTTCTATCGGAATCTTTAAGTTTAGGGGCGCGCTAAATAGTACAATAAATACTTGCTAAAAACTTGCCATCTTTTCCTCGCACTCGGCGAACAGCATGCTGATGCCGAGATTAATACAGATACTTTGGACGTGGCAAAGCCTACTCTGCTTTACTGCCTTCACTTATGAGTTGGTCTTTGAGATGATACTAATTCATAACTTTTTTTATTCGCCTCTTCATCATTCGAAAATATTGTTTGGAGTTGACGTGCTTAGCCTCAATTTCATTCTGGACGTACTCAACCTCCCGAATGTCTCCTTGCTCCTCCTGGCCGCTCTCAATGCAGCCATAGATGCTGGTGGGAGGTCTTGGAGGCTCGTTAAGCAGGTTCTGGAACTGTAGAAGGGACTGATTATTGACGGAGTGGTTCTTTGGTAGGGACATTTCTTGAGAGTAATCATCAAAGGAGAAATTCTGCCACCCGTTGGAGTTCTGCCTTGAGAAATTAAAATTGAGTGAAAAATCGAGGTCTCTCATCATTTAAATATTATAAAAGGAGGGAACTTAATAATATTAAAGTCACTTATATACCACCACAACTTATTATCATTTATTTTATAACCATAACTTCATATATGGGATGCTTTCCCTCAAAGACCAACATCAAAAATAAAGATGTCAAAACTCAACCCATCCCCATAGAAGCACAAAGGATAGAGCTAAGCGAGTATATCGTGGGCACCAATAAAATTGTTGTATCGGAATGCCGGCCTAACAACTATCAAGATTATTAATAGCCAGTTAACCCACCCCAATTCAAGAATAACAAAGCTATGGCAAGTATTCGATTGAGCAACTACGATGTTTTATAAAGAGGAGAATAACGACGATACAAAGTACCGAAAGTATCGTATCCTCGCTTGGATTTGAGTATTAAAATAGTAGATAATACCAAGTATTGATATTGACTATATTTTCAACTTCAATTTCGGCAAAAAAGATTTAGTGATTTATTTATTAGATTTAGTGATTTAAGGTTTAGTCTATCTTTAATCAAAATTCCCGAGCAATTCTAAGAGAAAAGACATTATTATTGAAGCTTTACAAATCATGGCTTACTTTTTGCCTTGGGAACTAAGGAATCAGCTGGTAATATCTGTGGTAAGTCGAGTATGTCACTAGAAATTTATTATTTTTTGGGCTAGGTCGGCCTCAATTCTATTTTCTTTTGCTCTTGAAGATGATTCGAGTTGGCTTGGACAGTGGTGCTTGTGTTATTCTTAGGCTATTCCTAATTATCTTTCTTCTTGTCCTTTGGTGGGACGCTGCCACATATGCCCATATTTAAATAAATTACTTTAAATTGTAATATATTTCTTATGAGACCAACTCGATTTAAGTCAACATAAAGCTGAAGCTACCAAAAATTATACTCTTTTATCAAATAATGATTCCGATATCAATCATAATAGATATGATAAACCCTCTACTTCTTGATCTTTAATTTCTAAATCCCATTCAATGCTTTTATCTGGCTCAACAATAAGATAAATACCACTTAGCCTCCCACTCTTTCAACAAGCTCAATCGCTGCGTTAAGGGTTCCTCCTGTTGCTAGCACATCATCAATTAGAACAACCTTATCTCCCTTATTGATCAAATCTTTTTGGATTTACACAGTATCATTCCCGTACTAAAGTCCATAGCTAAGCTCAAAGCACTATCCAGGAAGCTTTCCTTTCTTACGAATAGGGTAACATGGTTTGTTAACTCTTAGGGAAAGAGGAGGCCCTAGTAAAAATCCCTTAGATTCGAGCATAATGAGCTTATCATACTCAACATTGTTTAGTTGTTTTTCGAATGAGTCGATAACAAGCTTAAATATTGTTGGTTCTGAGATGATTGGGAAAATATCAATGAATTTCACTCCCGGTTTTGGGAAGTTCTCATATTGCTTTGTAGCTGATTTTATCTTATTTGCAATTTACTCTTCCATATCCATTAATACAAATATTTATTCAATCATATCGATAGCTGAGAAAAATCAATAAGAATTAGTGTAAAAATAAGCTCAATTATATCATAAATAAAGTTGCAGTCCATTTATGTTTTATCTCTTCAAAATGGCGGAGGCCTTCAGATTATTAATGTAATTATTTCCTAAATAGACGTTGGAAAGATGCGATTAAGGATGACGTCCCTTGAACGCTATTAAGGCCTCAATAGAGAGCTACGTGAGTCTATTATTGGTAGCAATTAAAGTTTACACCTCTGAGTTGTATGATAAGAAATGAAGCAAGTTATCCATATCTGCATCAACTAAAGAGCATCGAATTATCCGCATAGTTTTGATTTGAGCACAATCTTTAAGTGTTTTCAGGTAACAAGGGAAATTAGTTTTAGAAGTATCGCCTCCAATCAATTCAATCAGCATTCCATTCATAACAGTCTTGTTTTTGAGCTATAAGACGGATTCAACTAAGTTTCTATTTCCTTAGCTCTTGAGACAGACGTTGGATTGCTTTGTTACTTCGCAAGGCATATAGGTTTTAAAGCTGTGCTTTTGTTAAAGTAGCTTGTTCACCTCAGATCTCTATCTCTACTAATATCTTTGCTGGCAATCAAGTGATGATTGATCAAGCCGACTTGAGTACCCATCTAGCTTTATTGATTTTACTATTGATTTATTTATGCGAGTCCGGTCTAATAATTTGCATTTGCTTCGAGAAGTAAGCATCCTCGATGAAGATGATAGCCCGCACTTAGATTTAATCATTTTAGCTGCATTCGATCGAATAGGTTGGTTTTACTTTTCTTATTATTAAAACGACCATTTTTTACTACTTTTAAGGGAGAGGTCTTTACACTTATTTTGGCTATGACTGACACGTTTATTGTTCTAGTCAACAACATTTACATCGAATTTCTCTTTTTATTCCGTGATGTTAATCTGATACTGCTTTACCTCTTCCATTTTCTTGCGAATTTCCTCCATATTTGCTGACGAGTTGCCTAAGCAATTAATGTCCCCATGGATCTTTTATATCTGCATAAAATGGTGAGAAACTATTTCTTTGATGTTTGCCATTTCTTTGATAAGCTCATTAATCTTCATTTAGAAGTATTTTGTTAACTATCTATTGATATCCTCTTTGGCTTCCATTATCTACATTTGTAAAGCCTAGCCCTTGGCCTTTGATTGAGGCTAGCTGTTATCGAGAGGAATGCTGATGCCCATGTCGAAGAGTAGAACTTTGAAAAGCTGGTAGGTCTAGGGGTGAAGCACTGTATAGTTAAATGCCGAAAGGCACTTATGGCATGCCTTCAAGGAGTACCTTTGGATGTTGGCATAGTGCCATGAGCATTTGAAGTACTGGGTGCAAAAACTGCATTTTAATTGGTCAGAGTTAATGTCATATATTTTGTTCATTTGCTAATATTTCAGTTAGAATTATTATATTATAATACTATTTTGCCTTATTAGCAAATCATATCTTTTCCGTTACTGTAGTATTCCTTTTTTATTTGTTTGCAACTATTACACCAAAAAAATATTAATGTTAATAAAGTTATACAAATCTTAGTGATGTCAATATAAACTGAAGTACAGCACTTCTCCAAGAGTTTCAAGGATTTTATTAAGCCTTACAACTGTCACTCTCATGGCCAAAATCCCACTTTCGTCTGCATTGATGCTAATTGCAAGGATAGAGGACTGATTTGCTCGATATGTCTAACCATTCATGGGTCTCACAAGAATCATGACTCAATTGAGGTTACTAAATTTATGGAGCATTGCCTAAAGGCCTTCAGTAAAGATTTTAAAAAAGATGAGCTGTCTGATTTGATTCGAAGAATAGATGAGTCTTATGAATAGCTCCTTAAAATTCTAACTGACTTCCACTAGAGCTACTCCACTATAATTAAAAGCTACATATCAAAGAAAAATGAACTTCATACCTAAAAGGAATCTTCTTTGTTTACTGAAAACTCTCTTGAACAGATAAAAGGATGTAAGTTCAAGTCCATTGATGAGATGAATAAAACATTAAACCTCCTCATAGGTCGCATGAGTACTAAACTAGAGATTGACGAATCTTCATAAGAGAAAATGCTTGAAAAGACGCAGTTCTACCTCGATGACTTAAATTATTAAAGCGGATTTATTGGAAGAGAATTGAGAATTATTTAATTAAAGCTAAAGGAGCTTCTTACTGTCAAAAATAGCTCTCCAGTTGTACTTGGAGTTTAGCCAACTTTCAACAATCCAAAATTCTTCGAAAATTCTTAAATTGCTTATATTGGAGAGACAAAAATCGATCGCCCTCACGGCAAGGGAATTTGTTACTTTAAGAATACTCATAAGATAATATCTGGAGATTTCCATAATGGACAGTTGTAAGGGCAAGGAGAACTGTATTTTGCCACAGGAGATTACTATGTGGGATAGTTTAGGTTCGACAAGAAAGAAGGAAGAGGAATATATAATTGGACAGGTAAGGAAAGCAATGTTTACGAAGGAGAGTTCAAAGCTGGCAAGCGCAATGGACGAGGAACCTTTTGGTGGAGTGACGGAAGTTGGTACTAAGGTTAGTTTAGAGACGGGGTGCAAAGTGGATGGGGAACCTTGTATCGAGAAGGTGGAAATCGCGAGTATTAAGGAAATTGGCATAACGGCATGTTTGATGGAAAAGGAACTCAGTACTTCGAGAATGGCTAAAGATACGAGGGAACCTTCAAATAAGACAAGTTCCATGGATAGGGCATCTTTTACAAAGATGACTCAATAATATATGGAGTTTGGAAAGACAACGAACTATCAGTCGTAAATATGGTTAAGTCAAGCCTCGGAGATAAGTGATAATCATTATTCACAATCATTAACGCTCATATCTTTTTGGATTTCTTATTCTTGGGTTTAGGCGCCTTTGCTGGATTTTTATTAAAGAATTCTTACATCTATTTCTTTTGGTTTTCTTTCTAACTTTTTTTGCTGTAGTATTTAACGCAGGAACATAGGGTAATCATCGAAAAGGTAACCGTAATGATAATCAGGATAAGTGTGTATTTGTTGGCAGGAATGAAGCCAAAGTAATATTTTTGTCGTTTGGTTAGTTCTTAATCCATCTTCTTTTTCAACTCATCACTTTATTTACCTATTTGCACGCCCCCTAAATCTTTTTAGTATCCTTTGATATACCCAACTAAAAGCTCGTCAAATTCGCTCAATTATGCAACTTCAATCGGCTCAGCTGCCATTTACTCTACAGAAACAATATCCTCATAATTTTTGGGAGTGGTCATATTTTTCCCAATAAGTGAAGTAATTTTGACTACACTATCTTTTCTTGATATTCTTTTCATGCACTTTTTGACCAGTTTTATCTGATGCGCTTGATTTGTATCATTAGAGTATTCTCGAGCCATAAGCCAGCAACCTAAAAGCAACTCCATGCGTCCTCTCAAGTTGTCACTTTTGAACTACTCTATATTCTCAGTATATTTGGGCTCGGACAGGTCCCTTTTCGGATTTTTGGTATTGATAACGATAATGAGCAAGCACAGAGCTAATATACGCATGTGTAAAAGATATTAATAATAGGCCAATAAATCAATGAAATATTCAATGCCAGACTAAGCTTAATATTAATTTGCCAGAAGTATTGAAATATTTATTTATAAAACTTATTTTTAAATTGCATGTCACAAGTAATTCTTTCATAAATGAAGGGAGGCGTCGAATCCAAGAAAGAGGAGTTCAAGAAGTACCTCTAAAAAACAGGAGCAGTGGATCAACTCACTAAGATATTAGTACAGCTGTACGAGGAGCCATAAAAACCTGGAAATGCAGTTGATTATTTGAAGCGTATGCTGGGTGGAGGAGGTGAAGTGGATGGAAACAAGCTTAAGAAAGAGTACGAGGCAGCCAAGTAGGAGAACTAAAAGCTTAAGAAGCAGATAAAAGAAGTTAAATAAGAGGTAATTCCTGGTATATTATTTAGATCGAGAAAAGAAAAAGCTTATGATAGCTATCCTTATCTACACATAATACATATTAATATAATTTTTATGGATTTAAATCTATTTAAAACATTTTCTTATATTATACTTCCCTTTTTTATAATCATAATGAATTATAATACAGAGATTTTAAGTTTGTGGATTGGCCCTGAAAGCCAGCAAGCTGCCCATCATTTCTATTCGCTACAAGTATACACTAATCATTAATTAGGCCGAACAATTTTTCGATGAGAGCTAAGATCCAACAAAGCATCAATCGCTATGGAGTGTAAACAATAAAACCAATGAAAAAGTAGCTAAAGCTATGATATTTGATACTAAAAGTGCTAATTTGACTCGCATTCGTAAGGTTAATCACTCAAAGATTCTAAAGAAAATGTCATAATCAAATCAACAAGACTATTTAAGCTTTTTCGCCCAATAACAAAAAGAATAAGAAATCGAATAAGTCTAATAAGATAATTCCCTATTTGAGAATTGGACTGCTAAATAATAAAATTATGTCTTGATTGATAAGAAACTAAACCAAGAAGCCAAAGGTTTTTAGTTTTGGGAGGGATTATATAAATCAGATCAATAGATTTATTAAGACAGAATAAGAAAAAGACTGTAATCGTTGGATTATTTACATATTCTGGCCTTTTGTTCTGATGGGGAAAGGCTTGGCTTCACCAACCAGCTCTTCACTCATCTTCAAGAGGAGTGCCCCAAGAAAATAATACTTTTTACAAATCTATCCAAATCGCAAGGATAATAATATAGCTCGGATGTGTGCCTGCCGTTACTGTCTGAAATATCCCCAGAAGTGAGTATTTTAGTCGACATCGAAACAAACGCATTAAAATATAGCTACTTTTAATCTAACTTTTATCATCAGTTCGCGCCCATCTTCAATTGCCTATTGACTCCCTTCATATTAAAGGATGTAATTACGTTCATATTCTTAGAGTAATAGTTTCGATTATATAAACCAAATTTCTTCAGGAAAGCGAACTTTGTTTGACTTAGCTTATACTTTGCCAATCATATCTTAAAAGAATGAGCTCTGCAAGAAGACAAATATCTTCGATTACCTTCCTCATACAGTACTACCTAACGAAGAAATTGAGACAAATAGAATTAATTTTGCTAACAGATCATTTTTCGATTTATACCAGTATACTTAAAATGGGAAGGATCTATTATAAAAGCGCCAGAAGCATCATAAAGGTAGTAAAGCTTAAATGATTTCATATCGAACATAGAGGGTACTTTCTGAATCTTATGTCCTCAAAGGCCACTTCAATTAAGTTGGCAAACTGTGCCGTCAACGCTCTGAACTTTTTGATATCAAATATTTGCAAGGAATTTTCGATGGTAATTCTTTGAATAAACTAAAATACACTTAATTTTATCAGCAAGAATACGGATAGCAAGTTTCAACATTCCCATTCCATACTGTGCTCTATCAACACTCAGCATTTGGCCCATCGATCCGCAACTATATAAGAGGTTCGCACTTTAAGGGGACAAATGAGCTGTACAACGAGTGGAGGGAGGGAGCGATAAATTTAGCAGACTTATACGGGTAGTAAATTAATGATAGTGATTGATGTAGATACATGTATCATTGAAGCTAATATTCTCTAAAGTAATTTTATAAGTCGCTGAAATCTTTCTCAGGAAACAGCTTGCTACAGACCAAACTCCAGCAGTATAGAGATATAGATGCAATCCACCAAGTTAAATTGTTTGTCTCCATCCATTAGTTAACTTTTCTTGAATTTCCCTCCTCTTGCCAGCAAATTACACAGGGAATGGTGACTGCGATAATCATCATCACGTAGTGATAGACAGTCCATTTATTGCTAGAAACGTATCTGTTGTCCTCTTAGTTGGAGTTTGTATTTAGTGCTAATAATTCATTAAATGTGGATTTCTTTGTTCGTAATTTGCTGCTGCCTTCACAGAGCATTCCCAAGAGCAGAAAAATGACGAATAATAGTTTGATAACTAATAAAAAGCCATCCCATTTTTATACTTCATTATCATCTCCCTTGATGTAAAAGCCAATGATATTGATACATAAGCTGACAAGTGATGATACAAGAATACTATTCCCCGGAAACATTCTTAGCAATGCAAGGATCAGAAAAGCAGCAAGGCAGATAGTGTTGACCCAAAAGACATAGTTTGGGACATGATAATAGCTTAGAAAGCAAAGAAAAGATGAACTAATGAAGAAGGTTATTGAGACGATTGCCTTCAGGATATATATCTTCGAATTTTATAGAGCCCATTCATCTAAGGACCCATCAAAGACATAGACCAAATCGATAAAGACAATACTGATGAAGATGTAGATTAAGTTTGCAGCCCAAACTGAGAAATACTCTAGATATTAGAACAAAGCGGTGCCGACCATCAATCTGAAGAATAAGCAGATCAAGGCTGCAATTAAGATCTTTACTATCCACAGTCCTTCATTTATTATCTTTACTTTCTATGATTTACAAAACATGGAGCACATTAAGATGAAGTGCATCACTCCCACCCCTACGAACATCAACAAAGAATTCTTATTCTTTACGCATTGATAGTTACTAGCACTCTTCTATTAATTATAACATCCATATGCTTTGACTGTATCCACATTCAGATTTTATACTTTGGAATTGATGATAAACAGAACTGAGTAGGCAAGGACAAGGATGAAAATGTAGCACAGCTTGATAAGTTTATTGCGGGTGAGGGTGCAACAGGAAAATTTGGTGATATCAGTGTTAAAGCAGCAGATTTTACTCAACATTTATAATATCAGATTCTATTAATTACAAAGCACCATTCCACTGCTACTTTTATTCTTAAAAATAGGCCTAGACGATTAATTGTAGGAATAGACAGTAGGTATAGGGCTAAATATTTAAAATAATACACTACATTTATAAGCTCATATTCCACAAAATAAAACTAATCATGCGCAAACCATAGTGTTTCTACTCACGATCCTCCTAAAACATCCCTCACAACCATCCATCATCTTCCTCCAATCAACTTGCCGCATCCAAGGCCACTAGATATGAAGGCATTGATCTGAAGAGATTTAACGAATATCTTGAGAATAAGATTAGTAACAAAATGTATAAGAAAGTAGCTAGGGAGAGCAAAAGATAGCACACATAAACAGAGAGCAATATAATGGGTGATGGCGAAAACCAAAGAGAAGGAAGATGGAGGCCTCCTTCAGCCAACAAAAGCAGATAATAGCTATTAAATCGATAATCTAGCAATAACCTGTAAAATAAAGTCAGCTGGCGGCGCCATTAATCCATTTGTAGACTCCTGGACAAAGAAAAACAGAATATGAGGAGATAACAAACAAAATAGACATAAATTAACTAATCCATTCATCTTGATCTCCTGCAAAGGAGATACAGAGACCTGCAATAAAAGTATAAAAAATTGATGGAAGAAACCATGATCTAAGTGAAACAATACGAATAAAGCCAAAAAGAATTATACAAACTCAAAGTTATACACTCGGAGGATCAAGTTATATTGGCCCAGCTACAACAGTAAATAATGGGCATCCCTAAAAAGAAGGAAACAACTCAAAATGGCTGTTTGCGAGGTGAGGAAAGAGAAATAAAGTCTCAGCTCATAATCGAGTCTGATGTCTCACTGTTGAGTAGTGAGGTCATGAGAAGGAAATCTAGATAAAGAGAATCAGAGCAAAAGCAAAATTTTAAGATTATAGCCAACAAAACATCATAATAATGGAAGGTAAAAGATAAATCAAATAATTTTCAAGGATACAGCCGAGTGAGAAATGTAGAATAATACGATAGGAGAAATCAAGCATAAAATGATAGATATTATTCCTCATAAAAAGTTAAAAATACGCAAAGGAATAGTAAGGCTAGGCATAACGACGAAGTTCATTATTCACAAAGTAAGAAGTAAATAAGACTTGACTAACAATTATCAACTAGTAAAGTAAAAGCATCAAAGTAAATAGCTAGCAGACATGAGCCATAAAAGATAATTACTCCGACCACACTGCAGAAAAAAGTTATAAGCAATAACCAGTTTTCAAAATATAGATTTCAACCAACTGTGAGATTGAACTGACCTCTAAAGCCTTTAATGATCGACAATATCATAGTGCTTCTTAAGCTTTTATGTTTAAATTCAAAATATTTTATGCTGATCTCATCATTATTTTTTCTTTTCATGGGTTTAGCTTAGCTTTTCCTTTTGGTGATTTGATTCGTCGAAGAGCACATAGAAAATTTTCTGAGTAAAAAAGAATGGGATTCCCCAGTAGAATGCTATTCTAAGAGAATTGGGGATGGATAGAAGGAAAGGTCCAGGGCATAACCCTCCAAGACCCCACCCAAGTCCAAACAAGATGGAACCAATTACTAATTTTAAGGTAACTTTCCCGTGGTTATCTTAAATCTTCTACCCATAGAGTGGTTTTTTACTAATTTATACGAAGTTTACATGTGTTTCTTGATGAGAGTAAAGGTGATAAGGTTGATAGTGACTCCAGTCATTAAGACAAAGAGCAAGCTTGGATCCCAATTTTTATCAAGCACCAAAAATCCATAGATCTTTTCTCTCTTGGACATTCCTGCAATCATTAGCCCACAGCCAAAGATAGCTCCTATCAAAAATAAGGTAACTTTGCTAATAAGAGGTTTGGAGATGTTTGCAAAGAATATAACAATGATAGTTATGAGGACTGAGGCAATTAAATAATATAGTGGATTAATTTCTATCTTCTAGATTGGAGTGAACTTTAGGAAAGAGAATTCTGGGATGTGTTAACTTAGCTAAAAGGTGGCTGTGATGATAGCGGTAGGCAAGAACACCATTACTGCGGTAAATGAACGAACTGATAATCTAGGCAAACCACATAGGCCATGTCCACTTGTGCATCCATTTGAAAGCTCAGTTCCAGCTCCAACTAAAGCACCAGCTATGATGAGGTGTGCACTTGAAGCTCCCAATGTTACCTAAATGTTGTCGAAAGGAATCGACCCTATCTTTCTATATTAGTAAAAGGTATTGATTAAGGCTGAGGCAAAGAAGACGCCCAATATCACAAGAGACTTAGCTTTTGTGGCCTATCCTAAGTTAACGATAGTTTACTTTAAGGAAACTTAATAAGCGATCCTGCCATTCCGCTCATGCCAAGTATTCCTCCAAATAGTGCGTAATAAAGGGAAGAAATGACAGCGATAGTAATTCCACCTTGAACTGCGCTTTGAAGATAGCTTTACGGTATGGTTAATAGGTTCTTATAGAATGTTGGGTCCATCTCAATTATATTAACTAATTAATCT
>JACCDV011100152.1_pt1 | contig 12887 bp, 7 predicted proteins | sample 7446131 | NCBI WGS metagenome assembly JACCDV01 (sample SAMN15323448, study PRJNA562643) | freshwater metagenome | isolation source: river surface water | place: USA:Blue River Watershed | collected 2017-08-17 | reverse complement strand
CTACCATTTTCCTTTTCCTTAACGAGTCCATACACTCCCATCAGAACCAAGTCCCCATAGTCTTCCAATTGCTCCTACAGCAATACAGCTAAGGCTGCCAGGTCTTTGTTCCCATTACCCGTTCACTCCTGGACGAGCGAATATTTGATTACTCTAAGCAACTCCCCAAACACTTCCATCCATTGCCACTGAAATTTGTTTTAACAATCTTCCAGGAATTTGCTGCCAGTTTTCATTAAGATTTTGCCGAGTGTATACATAACCATTTATATCAACACCCCAAACTCGACCATCGACACCCACTGAGATACTATTCAAACTCCCATTAATGCACTGCCACTAACCATTGACCCCTGGACGGGTGAAGATAAGTTGGGATGCATTGGTCCCCCAAACCCGACCATCAACTCCCACTGCAATACTCCTCAATGAGCCAGGGATCTGTTTCCATGTACCATTGATTCCCTATCGAGTGAAGATTTCATCATTCTGAGTGAGAGCCCAAACCCTTCCATTTACTCCTGCTGCGACCGTTCTGAAGTATCCCTCTACCCTTATCCATTATCCATTTATTCCCTCACGAGTGTACAACTCTTGTTTTCCATCGATCCCCCAAACTCGGCCGTCATTTCCCACAGAAACCTGAGCCAAAAAGCCGTTGACCTTTGACCAAATGGTTTAACTTCCAAGTCTTGTGTATATCTCATAGCTTGGAGTGACTCCCCAGAATCTACTATTGCTTCCTGACATGTTTAATAATTCCAGATACTTTGAAGTTATATTTTGAAGATTAAAGCTTTAAGTTGAGATTTTATTTTTCGTAGAGTAAATAAAGTTGAGCCTATTTACCTCAAATAGGGAAATCTAAAAGGGAAACTTCCTAATAGATCTTCTGTTCAGACAATTATTTTTCGGCAAATAAGTCAAAAATGTCAACACTCATTATCAAAGGCTTTCACGTCCTTTTGGTTTAATAGCGTTAAGCTTCATATTGCACTATTGAATAAGAGTTTAGAATAATAACAAAGATCATGCATTACCCGACAAAGACTAATCTTATGAACTCTTAGCAACTAAAATCCCTATAGGTTTATCTTAATTGCGTCATGGAACGTTCATAGATCCATCCTTGCAGGTAATGCTCACATTTCTCAAGATCAACATGCCTATTTTGCCTCATCTGCGCTTCCAGCCACTGCCTTGAGGAGTGTAAACTATTCGGCCATTGTTGGATGGATGCCCACACTGTAGTCCAAGTCTTACTTTGTTATTCCCTTTAGGATGGCCACTGCGAAACCTTGGGTTACTTCTCCTGCGTTTGGTCCCATGAAGTGGAACCCAACTATCTTATTATTGTCTGCCTTATTCACCACAACCTTAGCGTAGCAATTAAATACTCTGTCCTCATTCAGGTTCCACTCGAGAGGTTTGTAGACACTTCCATAGGCTACAATATTCTGTGCTCCGAATTGATTCCTTGCATCTTCCTCACTATATCCACAGCATCCATATTCGATGGGAGTAAACACAGTTGTAGGGACGTATTTGTAGCTCATCTGCCTAGTTCCTTTATTGAACAGACGGGCAGAAAGAAGCTTGCCAGCCATAATAGCAGTAGGTGTCAGCTCTAACCTTCCTTGACACACATCACCGATAGCATATATGTTCTATACTGAAGTCTTATCATCGTCTCCAGCAATGATCTTGCCGTTGGATGCAACATTCACTCCAACTGCTTTCAGATTAAGTAGATGAGTGTCAGCTGTTCTTCCAATAGCGAAGAGAACAGTATCAAAAGTATCCTCAATTTAATCCTCTCCCTGCTTGAATAGTACCACCTTCTTGCCTTAAGAATTGACAGTAATCGAGATGGGCACAGCTTGCTTGACGAATCTGATTCCTTGTCCTTACATATACTCTCCTATTTTGTTGGCTATCTGCTGATCAAATCCTCTTAAGAGGATTGAACGCACCATGATGGTAACCTACGAGCCAAGGGCTTTCAGGAATCCTCCGCATTATAAGGCGATATATGATGCCCCAACAACTAGTGTCCTTCCTGGATTGGTGGTCATCCAGAAGATATCGTCTGAACTTATTGAGTGCTCTTTGCCTCCGGGGATGCCTGGATCAGTAGGACGTCCTCCAGTTGCAATCAGGATATACTTAGCCTTGATGATTTCTGGAACTTTGTCCAATCCTGTGAGTTAGACCTCGTGCTTTGAAACCAAACGTGCTAACTTATTATAGTATTTTATCTTTTCATTGTTAAGCTTTTTCCTGTAGCCGAAATTCAAAGATCGGATATAGTTTTGAATCTTCTCAGAAACTTCTGCCCAACTATTGTTGGCATTTGGGTCGATGTCCCACCCTGCTTGCTTGAGGTCATGCTTTGACTCTCCTAAGAGCCCAGCGTAATGGAATAACTTCTTGGGAATGCAGCCCACATTAACACAGGTTCCTACATCATAACAACAATACCTCCAAGTCCCCACTTAGTTCCCTGTGGAGAGGGCTTGACGAAGTCGGCAAGACCTACTCTGGCTCCGTAGGAAGCTGCTGCAGAAGCCGCAGCCAGTCCACCAGATCCTCCACCAATCACGAAAAGATCGTACGTATATTCTTAATCCATTATTTATAAAATAAATGAATAAACAAAGAATTTGATTTTTCTTCATCAGGAAAATTAATAATGCCCTCAACAATTTCTGATTAATCACAGTATGATTTAGTCTACTACTTTATCGAAACTAGTTCTTATGCAAAATGTGAAGAATATGAAATGAGTGAAGTTATCAGAGATGAAAAACGGCCTTAATGAACCCGCTTTGATATATTTCCCCTGCAATCAAGAACCATACTATAAGATTGATGATGACTCCCACAACAGAGAGGCGAACCTTGGCCCATTTGGCAGTCCACGATCCAATCAGATAGACAACTGTACTGGATAGAAACCAAAAAGGTAGCAGGTTAATATATCTTTTGCTCAGGTCATCTAAATATCATGCATGTTACCTCCATCATTCCTGAGTAGGAAGTAGAAGAAGGCGATAAAGATAATGAAAGTGTGGAAAGATACAGTCAAGGAGTGCTTGGTAGTTGACGTAAATTCAGGTTCGGACTACGCCTTGGATATAAATTTGTATATCATGTGATAGAATTCTGCAGCAGCATAAGCGACAATGACAATAAGGGAGAAGTAATAAGCAGTATTGACTACTATTAGCAGCTCCTGCGAAAATGTTTTTATTTGTTATTGATCATAGAGAAGCCGCACCAGAGGAGCAAGACCATTATGTGCTGTCCACTCCATAAACAGATAACTTCCTATCATTAAGACAGACCCTACCCAGTATGCTTGTGAGGGTTAGTAACGGATAAATTGGCAGTCGAGTTTGAAGGGATTCCTCCATAAGATTTATTATATCCAATATAATTTAAATAAGCAATGGGCAAATATTGGACACAGTAATGGAGTGTAGTGTATCAGTGGTTGTCGTGGTAGGTCTTCCAGGAGAAGTGCTTGATGATCATTGAGTATGCCCTTTTGTAGCCAAAGCATGCTGCTGCCTGCATGAAGTACAGATTCCTATTATCCCTATAATGCGTAAGTAAATAATTCTCCATCTGCATATCCATCTCCTACAACTTGATATGAATGCTCTTAATCTTCTCCAATAAGCTTTGGTATTCAAGAAGTTTCAGCTTCTTACTACCAATCTTGTCCTTCTTCATCTTAGACAAGTCAAGGTGCTTTATCCTCTCTCCTATTTGCGAGTAAATTTATTTGTTTGTCATTCCCTAGAGATCAGCGCTTATTTCAAATAGTTTGTTCCTGTCTCTCTCCCTCAGTTCAAGCAATGAACTGTTTTTTATGTACTATTCGTTTAGTAAGGTGATCTTCTTGAGAGAGCGCCTGTATTTCTTTGGGACTGCTTATGCACTCATCTCCCCTTCTACAATGCGATCAGCTAGGAACTCTTTGGGAGATACAATAGCTTTATATTTTAATTTTCCTTCAGAACTATTTCTACCAATCTAGTTCACAAATTTTCTCTTCTCCTATAATAATTGTTCTTCCTACTCTTCGCTGGCAGCCTTTTGGACCAGGAATAATCGACATTTTCGGTCTAAGAATTGTGGGTATTCATAATGGCCCATATCTTATTACTTTATCTCGAGTTTCTTTATTATCCATACAAGTCCACTTTATCTAACGTCGTTGCCGTTTTTGAGGGAAACTTTGTAGTATAATTTCTAAGCCATCATTATCTTTCTCAGCTATTACTATTACTGAGCTATCGCCTACTATAAAGAAGTAATATTGAGCTTCGTCCTTTGTATTTTGTTCTCATTTTGCTATAATAAGGCGCGTTTTTGAAGACGTAGTTAATTAGTCTTATCAGTGCGAATGGTACTCAAGGATTTATGGGAGACATAGAAGGACTCTTCTTTAACATCCTCATAAAGGAGCTTTTACTATAGCTTTAATCGATTCTTCTATTCAAATAAATTATGGTATTATGTGCGGGCTTAGTACAGCTGCTTCATTTTACTCTTTATCCCTTCCTCTATCTGCATTTTCTTCTCGTCTAGATCTTTCTTGAGAAGTTTAGAGCTGTTCTAGACCAACAAGTATCTGTTCATTTGATTGAACTAGCTTGCATGGGTTACTTCGATAATTCCAAGACTTTTTTATATTTAGCCTTTGTAGTCAGATCCCTCCTTAAACTGCTTAAGAATCAACTCACTCCCTCTAGCCTACGCGTTAGATTGTATCTTCTATTCCTTAACTTTAGGGAAGGCAGATGTGAGTTGAAATCTCTCCTCCCTCCTTAATTTTTACCACTCATCAAGGTCAGCAGTAATCATTTCAGTAGTTGCTTTAGAATGTGTAGTTAGCCTTTTGTGCTGATCACCATTTTCCCCTAAGTGTTGATATCTGCGTAATGGATTCATTTACATTTCCGAAAGCAGCATAATGTGTCCTTCCCCTCTGAGTTTTTTCCTGAGCTGTTTTTCTTAAGGCCGTTTATGTTCCTTCTTGAAAACCTTAATACTATTGGTTATGTCTTCTTGAATTAGCAGTAAGTTACTTTCTTTGAGGTGTAAGGTCTGGAACCTCATTTTCTGTAGGAATTTAGGCAACTCTTATTTGGGAGTAATTTTGTAAAAATCAAGATGATTCATATCCTTCTAAATTATACGCTGGCAAATAGACTGCTATTCGATTTCTCGGATGCGCTACCGTTGCTTGCTTATTATTTTCAGCTATTTATTCGACCATCTTTCTACACTCCTAGAGCAATCTTCCATTATAATCTTTTCCATTATTATATCATAGAGTTTACATCTCAATCATCACCCAAAGCTATAGTTTAGAGGCATTCGTTTACTTGTCAAATACTGTAACTTATTCATAGTCTTAAAAAGATCAAATATTGGAAAGGTGGGACCGTAATCCCCAATCCTTTGAGGATATGGCCCATATACGCTGTTACTGTGAATATTGAGTGTATATGAATGATGAGGTTATAGAGATCAGGTCATCCTGATTTGAAGAGAAGCACTGCAACTTGTCCCATATAGAAATAGATGAAGTGCTTGGTCTCGTGAGTGACATAGGACCCAAAGTTCCTGCCAACCACACAGTGCCATGTTGGATTATATTTCTTGTCAAACTCCTTCTTTATGTAGGCAGCAATGTCCTTCTCAATGTTGAATTTCTACAGGGCAACGTTGGCACAGTCAATCGCATCTTGCTGCATCTCCTAGTTCATGTCTGCGTGCTTTATCACTGCTTTCCTCTCAGCTGTCGACATAACAATCAAATTATATTCATTTGAATCATCAGTTTCAGATTTATTACGACCGTACGATCAACACCATTATACATATCAATAATCAAAATATTTGGCGGGTTTAAAGGATGGATGAGAGGAGTCGCTAGATGAGAAGGAGTTCCTCAAGATGGGTTGATGTTACTTTTAGTTTATATTCTTATGTAAGGATGATTGATGTCTTCTAGGTACGGATTGTTGTCTTATCTTTTTGGATTATTATTATTCCTTTCTTCACCAATTCGTTGAATAAGTATTCTATAAAAGTTTTGGGAAGGACAATGAATTATTTTGACAATGGCTTCAACAACAGTTTATTGTTTTTAAGCACGAATGAGTGCATTCTACTCTATGTTAAATTGGCAGCTTTGAGGTAATATGGGTGATTCTCATATCCAATCCTATGCTTAGCATTAAGACTAAGGGGAATTACACTAGATGAGTCAACCTATGCCCCAAATCCGTAAACTTTGGCTTTGGGGAAGTGACTAATAAACTTCTACAGATGAGATTTCGTGAAGTTATTTTGAATGTTGACCTCCATCACCTGATATTTTGCGTATTAATAAACAGAGGAGAGTTCTTCACTTTGCAGATAGTGTTAGTAATTTTTTACAAAGAGAATAAAAGGATTATTCTGCAGGACTATTTCCTTAATAGGCAATTTATTTTTAATAGCACTCTATTAAAGACCATTAGTATGAATAAATCTCTTCTACCGGCTTCGCGAATAATGAAGAAAGGGATAGTCAGGGGATTACCCAAACAATATATTTTTAAAATGATCAGACAGATAGTCTACGTAAGAGTTACAATAGTTGACAAAGTCATGGAAAGAAGAATGACTAAAGAAGACTGCTTGGCATTTGCCTTAGGGTGGGAAGGATATCCTTGGAATTAGGTCAATTACGCTTGTTTATTCTGAAAGAACAACTATAGTGCTGACTGTATTATTCATGTTACTTATAAGTTTGTTGATCGTCTCAGACATTTTGATTTACTCTCCTTCATTTTTTAAGTTTAGTAATGCTTTCCGAGTAAATATGATATGGTCAAATGACCTCTTTTATTCGGAAGCTTGCATTTTATTGATATTATAAGACTGACAAGTTCTCCATTGATGGTGCGATATCTCATTAATCAACAGTATCTTCTATTTTGTCGTTATACTCTATAGTTGCCAGTAGCACGAACCATTATTTTTACCCGAAGGGTAAGCTATTAAGGCTATTCCTCTTTCAGTATCGTATATTTGCTGATAGTTAACTTTAATTATTTTGCTTAAAACCTACTAAATTTCTTTCTTAGAGAATACTGAAGGATATTTAGACAAATCAATGCCGAACTTTCTCTCATAGTTGTCTCTTATATCCATTTATTAATCGTACGATATGCATTCTGCAGTTGCATTAATATCTTTTATCTTTTGTTGGAATGCTGTGATATGGATTCTCGCTAATTCGTACATTAGATTTGTAGCTACTATCTTTATTTATGGGAACTGTCTTAACAAATATGGGAGTAGGAGGATTTATTGGTATTGAGTCATGAGTATATAGTTTGTTTGATTGAAAAAATGTGCATAGTTTATTAGTTAGTCAATTTGAAGTTTTATTGATGTCTTGCCTAACGATAGTTGGTTTTGTTTGGAAAAATACTGCAAATATGTGAGATTTGGCGCATCGATAAAAGTAAAATGGACGCGATTAAAGCTGAGAGTATAGAAATCTCCTGCTTGCTAATGAAGTTTTAGTGAATTTAATTAAATCATTATTATTTAATGCTAAAATGCATATATGTGTCCCTGAGTGTTATTGATGAGTAATTTTTGTCAGATTGAAGATATATAAGGATTACATCAACTCTCTTCCTCTTTCTTTCCGACCACCTTTGTTACTGTTTTGCGTTGTTGCTACAACATCTTCCTGCGCTAAAGGTCATTCTTCCTCATTTGCTTCAAGTATTCCTAAAAAAGAATCTCTCTTTCCTGTCCGTCCTATGTCTTCTCTCGCTATCCGAAGATTTAGAAGATATGCTTTTGCAACAGATCTGGGTCTGGATTTCGAACATAGATTAACTCAAGAGTATCCTAGACTGTAATCTTATTCCTGCATGCAAGATCGTACATGAGGAACTGCACAAGGTTAAATAAATTTCTTGGCTCAAGTCCAGTTTTATCGAAGATACAGCGCTTGTACATCAGAGTAAATTCGTACTAGTTGACCTCTCCATCAAGATCCTCATCCACTTCCCAAATCCACTGGTCAACTTCGGGCTTACTGTAGGGGAAACTTAATTCAGTCAACACTCTTATCAAATCCTTCTTATCGATGGCCAATCTACATTACGTAATACTTACGGTTTCTTATTGAGCATATCCTCTTTGTTGCTACTCGAGTTATTTTTGACTTTATCTCCACATATCCTCAGAAAGGTTTTTCGAAGTCGTTCAGCCTCGATGTTTTATATCGGCATCTCATAGACTTGCTCCTAGAGCGATTTCTCTTGCGTCTTGTTTTTGTTGGAAAGTCCAGTGAGGTTAGACTGTTTGAGTCGAGAGGCCATAAGGGAGTTATATTTATGAATATGATTATATTGAATTCTAGAACTGGGATTAATCATTTAAAGCGGTTCTTTAGATACTCACTCATCCTTGGCTTGTAAATACTTATGTCGTATTCGAACCATTGCATGAGGGCATACATGTTTCCAATAAGCATGATAGATCCTAGTGTAATGCCGAATATTTTTAATCGAAGGCGCATTTTCTTTTTGTAGAGCTAGTTGAAGCGCTAGAGACGATCATGCTCATATTGACGAAAGGTGAAAGTGTAATGTTTCTTCTACATATTTATTCACATTATAATTACTTATGGACAATATCAATCGAAAAATAAATCAAATGTATTCTATTGATAAGCAATCGCTAAGCTCGTATTTGTTCATTCCTAGGATTTTATCAGGCATTTAAGCGTCTTTTCGAGTTATTCTAGCAATCAGATTGGGTTTGGATTTGCACAGAGGGCAATTTATCTTTTGATTTGCAATGAGCTGATTGGTACATTTGAAGCAGAGGGTAGAATGTCCACAAGGGAGCCATACAGACTCACTGAGAGACTACATACAGGCAACACAGTCTTCTAGCTTAAGATTGTTTTAGCAAGTCTCTTTATCGTATTTTTCAGTAAACCAATTCTCAGAAACCTGAAAGATATTTTTACCTTCCCTCAACTATTCAGATTTTATCTTAAATCCGTTTGACTCTTTGGCGGTGAGTGTCTCGATAGTCGTGCAAAGAAACAAAGTTATTTAACTCTTTCTGAAGACTGTAAAGGCAGATGTAGTAAAAGAAAGTATTGATGCAAGAATAATAGGGAGAGTGTTGTTCCAGTTGATAAAGGCTGTCCAGCTTATGATTGAAGTTAATACTCCTGCTGATAGCATATTAAGAGTTAGATATCTTAATCCTTGGCTTTTAATTTAGTAGTGAGTTTATCGAAAACTTCTCCACCCAATCAGCAAAGAATAGGCGAGTATACATGAGGCCGAGGTAAGCATGAATATAGAAACAATGACCAACCCAAATAATGCTTGATCCCACTCCAAACCAATACTATCATCCATTTTCAAACAAACCATCAGAATTTGCATATAAACCAAGACTTTTAGCATAAGCATTCCCTTATTCTGCATTGTAATACAGTTGAAGATCAACTCTAGGATTACTAAATAAAAAAAATGCTTACAATATATTCCGAAAGCAAATCCAATATACTGAAGTTAAAACCAAAGGAGAACTGAAATAGCAGCTATAATAAGGTTAAGTAAGATAGAAGAGGCAGTAAACTGGTGACCAAATATTTTTTTATTGTATATTGCAAATCCATTGAGGGGTATAAGGCCAATAGATACGGTAATGAAGAAAGGATAATACTTTATAAGAAAATTTATACTTAGGAGTAAAGGTATAATGAACAAATGAGAATAGTGGAAGCAAAGCCCAAAACTACCCAAAGGAAACTTGTATAGAAGATGAGATAATTCTTTTTCTAGTATTAGCTTATCAATATTCGAAAATTGTAATTTTGGCATTGTATTGTGGAGTAAACTGGGGAAGAGGACTCTTGTTGGCTAATGTTGCTTGTGGAGTGGATTGCTTAGGAGCTGATCATAGCAAAATTTAATAATAAATATATTCTATGTTCCATTAATATTGATAACAACTATATTATTGATATTGCGTTGAAGGTCTATATCATAACCAACATAAACATCTATTGCTCTTTCTCTCTTATTACGCAATTTCATGTATTCTATCTATTTCGTTTACCTATATTAGTTGCTCTTGAAGAAATGGTGGTTTATGCCATTATTGCTTATTGTTGATTAATAGATTATTTTATTTATTGATGGCAAATCCGACCAACTTATAATTAAATGGATAAGGGCGAACTCTTCAATACAAACCTTCAGGCTGTAACCAGGGACTACAGCATCACTCCTAGGATCGATTACCGTACCGTGGTCAAGGTTGATGGTCCACTTGTCATTCTTGATAACGTCAAGTTCCCCAAATTTGCATAAATTGTCAATGTTTGCCTTAGTGACGGCACTGTTAGAAAGGGTCAAGTTCTTTAGATCTCAGGAAAAAGGGCTGTGGTCCAAGTAATTATGGTCCTATTCTTAGATTTTCGAGGGAACTTCAGGCATTGATAATCTCTATACTCATTGTTAATTCACAGGACAGACTATGGAGATGCCCATCTCATAGGAGATGTTGGGAAGAGCCTTCAACGGATCGGGAACACCAATTGACAAAGGCCCTCCAGTTTTGGCTTAGAAGTTTCTAAATATCCAAGGTCAGCCAATTAACCCCTATCAACGTGTGTATCCTGAGGAAATGTTGCAGACAGGTATTTCAGCAATTGACGTTATGACTTCCATTGCCAGAGGACAGAAGATTCCATTGTTTTCAGCTAACGGATTGCCTCACAATTAAATTGGTGCTCAGATTGTCCGTCAGGCCTCACTCGTCAAGGGAAAAGACGTTACTGACCACTCATAAGAGAACTTTTGTGTGGTGTTTGCTGCTATGGGAGTCAATATGGAGGTCGCACGTTTCTTTAAGACAGACTTCGAGCAAAATGGATCCATGGAAAGAGTCGTCCTTTTCTTGAATTTGGCTAATGACCCAACCATTGAAAGAATTATCACCCCTCGTTTGGCACTCACAACTGCCTAGTATTTGGCCTATGAGAAATAATTGCACGTGCTGGTCATCATGACAGATATGAGCGCCTATGCCGACTCATTGAGAGAAGTCTCAGCTGCTCGAGAATAAGTCCCGGGTCGAAGGTCATATCCCGGATATCTTTACACAGATTTATCAACAATATATGAGAGAGCTGGAAGAGTGCACGGAAGAAATGGATCAATCACCCAAATCCCCATCTTGTCTATGCCTGTAACATTTTTGTTATTTAGAATGATGATATCACCCATCCCATCCCCGATCTCACTGGATATATTACTGAAGGGCAGATCTTTATTGATAGGCAATTGCACAATAAACAAATCTATCCTCCAATCAATGTCCTTCCTTCGCTTTCACGTCTCATGAAGAAAGCTATTGAGAAAAATAGGGAGGATCATGCTCCAGTATCCAATCAACTCTATGCTAACTATGCCGCTGCTAAAGATACTGCCGCTATGAAGGCCGTTATTGGTTAGGAAGTATTCATTACTCTATTCAGGCATTAACTGAGGAAGATTTGAACCATCTAGAATTCTTAAAGAAGTTCGAGCACTAGTTTATTGCACAAGGTCAGTATGAAAGCCGAGATCTTTACGACTCTTTGAACTTGGCTTGGAAACTGTTGTCATTGTATCCACAATAAAGCTTGACCAAAATTCCTTCATCAATCATCAAAAAATTCCATAAGAAGAGATTGGACGAATAAGAAGAAAAATGATTCTATTTATCATAAATGACTATTATTTAACTAAGTAATCATTAATAATTTTCCCTTATTGTTTATTGATGGTGCCTTAATGATCCTCCTTTTTACTTATAGTCACTTTCCCTCTCAGATGTTTCGGATCCGTTTCTAGAAAGTCTAAGTTCTTCGTCCTTAAATTTGTTGAGATACTCGGTTTCGTGTTAAAGCTTTTCCAGGGAAATTCTTAGTTTATTAACATTCTCTGTCTATTCATATTGGTTTTCCTCTTAGATAATTTCTTATATTTGCTGTTGCTCATCTTTTTTCTTTTTTCTGTCGTCTACTTCATCAACTATAATCTTTTAAAGCTATGATGTTATTCTTTATAAGAGTTTTAGTACATGGATTTGTCGTTCTTTAGTTTTTATGATTTGGTCTATTCGGCTTCATTTTCTATGATTTTCTCAGGAACTGTGGTCGTTGGTAGGTAATTCAGATCCATACTTTCTAAATAATTTGAAATGGACCTTTGTCAGTGAGTGAGTTGGTGTCAGAGTTTCGGTTACTATGTTGATTGAATTCGTTTCTATCTTTGAACTGTGAGAGTTTAGAGCGACCTAGTCTTTGCTAATCCTCTTCCTTCTTTTCCTAGACAACCTGAGGGAGTTTAAGAGATTCAACACTTTTACACCTTGGCTCTTCATGATCGTATTTTTTCTATGACCTCATCTTTCCCCTTGACGCGAACTAGCCGTGGTCACTCATAATCTTAAACCGGGGCAGCAGTTTCTTCTTCTTCTAGAATACTTCATGCTCATCCTCTTACTCCACCACATTGCTCGCCTCTTCCTCCTCATCCGAAAAATCTTAGAATTTGAACTTATGCCCAATCAATCTGCGCTTCAACTATTTGGGAAATGGCTAGTTTTTGAATATTTTTGATATGATTCTTTTCTCAGAGTAACTACTTGCCAATCTAAATCACTCGCAACATACGTAGGACTGTTTGATTCCTTCCGATGGAGGTTTCTTGACCTCTAAATCCGCAGACTTCGCTCTGATTTCATCGATTGAATTCTTGTGCAAATTAAAAATGATATAAGCT
>JACCDV010608054.1_pt1 | contig 12887 bp, 6 predicted proteins | sample 7446131 | NCBI WGS metagenome assembly JACCDV01 (sample SAMN15323448, study PRJNA562643) | freshwater metagenome | isolation source: river surface water | place: USA:Blue River Watershed | collected 2017-08-17 | reverse complement strand
GCACGTGGCTGAAATGGCGATCGAACGCGCCAAGCGTTTGGTGGAACTGAAAAAAGATGTGGTCATCTTGCTCGACTCCATCACCCGCCTTGCACGCGCGTACAACAACGTCGTGCCTTCATCAGGCAAAGTGTTGTCAGGTGGTGTGGACTCCAACGCCTTGCAACGCCCCAAGCGCTTCTTTGGTGCAGCACGCAAAGTAGAAGAAGGTGGCTCACTCACCATCATCGCCACTGCCTTGGTCGATACCGGCAGCCGCATGGACGAAGTGATCTTTGAAGAATTCAAGGGCACGGGTAACTGCGAAATTCACCTCGACCGCCGCTTGTACGAAAAGCGCGTGTTCACCGCCATTCAACTCAACCGCAGCGGCCCACGCCGAGAAGAAATGTTGTTGCCCCCCGAGATCTTGCAAAAGACCCGTATCCTGCGTCAATTCATGTACAACATGGACGAAATCGAGTCGATGGAAATGGTCTTGAAGAGCATGAAAGCCACCAAGAACAATTCTGAGTTCTTCGACATGATGCGTCGCGGCGGTTAAACCGTCATCAATTCGGCACCAAAAATTCCCGACTGATGCTCGCACCAATTTCATTCACGCGGTCCAAGAACTGCGTGAGGTAGGCGTGTAAACCGTTGGCCAAAATTTCTTCAATGCGGCCAAACTCCATCTCGGCACACAGTTTGCCAGCTCGGCGATAGCTATCCAGCGAACGGTCATCGGACACCATGGCGATATTGCTCACCACTTCTTTCAAGCACGCATGCAAGGAACGAGGCATGTCGGCACGCAAGATGAGCAATTCGGCCACGCGCTCTGGGTGAATCACGTCGCGGTAGACCTTGCGGTAAATCTCAAAGCCAGACACGCTGCGCAAAATCGCGCTCCAGTGGTAGAAGTCGTGCTGCTGCGTTTTCTCACTGCCATCGGCAAACAAGTCGCCATGCACGGCATGGAACTTCACATCCACCAAGCGGGCGGTGTTGTCAGCGCGTTCAAGGAACGTGCCCAAGCGCATGAAATGCAAAGCTTCGTCCATGAGCATCGTGCCCACGGTCACACCCCGTGAGAGGTGCGAGCGAAATTTGACCCATTCAAAAAAAGCACCCGGATCGCTCTCTAGCAACCCACTTTTCAACAATCGGTTCAATTCCAACCAGGTTTGATTTTGTGTTTCCCACACCTCGGTGGTGAGGCTGCCGCGTACAGCACGCGCGTTTTCACGCGCAGCACGTAAGCACGAGATGATGGAAGACGGGTTACTCTCGTCCTTGACCATAAACTCCATGACGCGTTGCGGTGTGATGTCACCATGCCGCGCTTGGTAGGCGGGCAACAGCTCGCTGATAGACAGTAAACCTTCCCAACCCAGCAGCGCCACTTCGGCGGACTGCGGCAAGAGCGAGGTTTGGTAATTCACATCCAACAGACGTGCGGTGTTTTCAGCCCGCTCGGTGTAACGGGACATCCAAAATAAGTGGTCAGCGGTACGGCTCAGCATTGTTAAACCTCAAGAATCCATGTGTCTTTGGTGCCGCCGCCTTGAGACGAGTTCACCACCAGTGAGCCTTCTTTCAACGCCACACGCGTCAAGCCGCCGGGCACCATTTGCACGGTCTTGCCGCTCAACACGAAGGGGCGCAAGTCGATGTGGCGCGGCGCAATGCCGCTTTCCACATACGTGGGGCAGCTCGACAAGCTCAGCGTGGGCTGTGAGATGTAACCATCGGGTTTGGCTTTAAGCACCGCGCGGAACTCTTCAATCTCAGCCTTGGTGGCGGCAGGCCCCACCAACATGCCGTAGCCCCCTGCTCCGTGCACTTCTTTGACCACCAGTTTGTCGAGATTGGCCAGCGTGTAGTCGAGGTCTTCTTTTTTGCGGCATTGAAACGTGGGCACGTTGTTGAGGATGGGTTTCTCGCCCAAATAGAACTCAATCATTTGCGGCACGTAGGGGTAAATCGACTTGTCATCGGCAATGCCTGTGCCCACCGCATTGCAAATGTTCACATGCCCCGCTTTGTACACCGCCATCAATCCGGCGCACCCCAAAGTCGAATTGGGGCGGAACACATGGGGGTCCAAAAAGTCATCATCGACACGGCGGTAAATCACGTCCACGCGCTTGGGGCCTCGTGTGGTGCGCATGTACACAAAACCGTCTTTCACAAACAGGTCTTGACCTTCGACCAACTCCACACCCATTTGCTGCGCCAAGAAGGCGTGTTCAAAGTAGGCGCTGTTGTACATGCCGGGCGTGAGCACGACCACGGTCGGATCGTCCGTGGTAGAAGGGCTGCTGGCACGCAAAGTTTCTAGCAGCAAGTCGGGGTAATGCGCCACAGGGGCCACGCGGTGTTGGCTGAACAGCTCGGGAAAGAGTCGCATCATCATCTTGCGGTCTTCCAGCATGTAACTCACGCCGCTGGGCACGCGCAAGTTGTCTTCGAGCACGTAGTACTCGCCGTTGCCTTGGGCATCGGGCGCACGCACGATGTCGATGCCACTGATTTGCGAATACACCTTGTGCGGCACATCCACCCAACGCATCTCAGGTCGGTACTGGGCATTGTTCAGAATTTGTTCGCTCGGAATGATGCCGGCTTTGAGAATGCCTTGCTCGTGATACACGTCGTGAATGAACATATTGAGCGCGTTCACCCGTTGTACCAAACCCTGTTGCATGCGCGTCCACTCGTGGGCAGGGATGATGCGAGGAATCAAATCAAACGGAATCAATCGCTCAGTACCCGCCCCGTCTTCGTCTTTGTCACCGTACACCGCAAAGGTGATACCGACGCGTCGGAAAATCATCTCGGCTTCTTCACGCCTGTCGCGCATGGTCTGTGGATCTTGGCGCTTGAGCCAATCCAAGTAGCTCCGGTAGTGGGGGCGCACCGCGCTGTCGATAAACGGCAACTGGGCATACATTTCGTCGAACTTTTGCATAAATCTAGGAACTCCTGACACCACTTACGCAAATTGAGTGCCAGCTCTCAGAATACGTGATGCCAATAGCGTTGTCTTTGATATCGCTCACATTGCACCAAGTTGGGTTGCCCGCTGCGCCACAGGGATGCACCACAACGGGGTGTTTGCACCACTTGCACCCCTAAATCCACGTAGCGCTGCATCACCTCAGCTTTGGGATGACCAAAGCGATTACGGTAACCCGCTTGAACGATGGCAATGCTGGGATCAACCGCTTCTAAAAAGGCTTGTGTGGATGATGTGGCGCTACCATGGTGCGGCACCAGTAACCAATCGGCTTTGAGAACATGGCTGCTCTGCAGCAACTCCTGCTCTTGCGCGGCTTCTATGTCGCCAGCCAACAAAGCAGACGCCTGATCTGTACTGACACGCAGCACACAACTCAAGGCATTCGGTTTGAGCTTGCGTGCATAGTCAGCCGCACGCGGATGCAACACCTCAAACCGCACACCATCCCACACCCAGGCTTGCCCGCGCTCACAGCGCTGCATCGTGCCCAACTGCTGCAACGGGTGCTCTGGCGCCATTGAAGTCAACACATCCGCCTGTGGTTGCATAGCCATCACCGCGGGTGCGCCACCACTGTGGTCGCTGTCTTGGTGACTGATGACGATGCGGTCTAGCCGCTCACCCCACGCACGCAGCAGCGGCACCAGCACGCGCTGGCCCGCATCGGTCTCAGCCGAATAGCGCGGCCCTGTGTCGTAGAGCAAGCTGTGTGAGGCTGTGCGCACCAACACGGCATGGCCCTGCCCCATATCTGCTGCCACCAGCTCAAACGTGCCAAGCGATGGGCGTGGGGTTTGCCAGCTCAGCACAGGCAAAACCAAGGCGATACCAAAGCAGCGCAGCCACATTGGCAAGCGCATGGCCCACAAGCCCATGCCCACCAGTGCAGCCGCCCCCGCCCACCCAGGTGCAGCGGGTGCAGACCATTGCGCCCACGACACACTGGCACACGCTTTGAGCATCCATACCAACGCCTGCAAAGACTCAGCCGCCAGGTGCCATGCGAACGGCAACACCCAACCCAACAAGCAAAGCGGCGTCACCACCAGGGTCACCCAAGGCACGGCCAACAAGTTGGCAAACAAGCCCACCACCGACACTTGGTGAAACAGTATCAAAGTGAGCGGGGCCAAGCACACACTCATCAGCCACTGTTCGCGCCACATACGCTGCGCTGATAGCCAGACCGAAGCCAGCAACCGCGCGGCGGGCATGGCTGCATGCGAGCCCGAGGCAAACAACACGCCCACCGCCACAAAGCTCAACCAAAAGCCTGCTTGCATCAGCGCCCACGGGTCTAACGCCAGTACCACCGCGCACACAGTCAACCACACCTGCAACAAGGGCCAACGCCAACCATGCCAACGCAAAACAGTGACCACAGCCAACATCCACACCGTGCGCTGGGCTGGTACGGCCCAGCCGGTGAACATGGCATACGCCAGTGCCACCAGTGCGGCACATGCATTCGCGGCCATGGGTGCAGGTAGCCACAAGCTCAAAGGCTGGCGGAACAACCACACATCGCTGCGCTGCCAAAGCCAGCGCACACACAAGGCCCCTAGCCACGCAAGGCCCGTGATGTGCAGCCCCGAAATCGCCATCAAATGCGCCACACCCGTGGCCCGAAACACATCCCAATCCGCACGCTCAATCGCAGCTTGATCACCCACCAGTAAGGCTGCCACAATGCCAGCCAGCGCGCGGTCGGCCACATGTGCATCTATGGCGCTGCGCACGTGTTGGCGTACCCGCTCTACCGGGTGCGCCCATGTGCTACCCAGCCATTGAGGCGCTGCATCTTTGGCCCCATTGCGCACATAACCCGTGGCTTGTAGGCCCTGCTCCCACAGCCACAGCTCGTAGTCAAAACCATGTGGATTGATGTGGCCATGCGGTGCTTTCAGGCGCACGGCCAGTTGCCAACGGTCGCCGGGGCGCAAATCGTCGGGTGGGACTTGGACCTTTTCCACGTTACCGCTCAAGCCCGCATGACCACCGTAGCCATTGAGCCGATTGCCATACCAACCCAGCAATAACTGCGGCGGCAACTGCACCCATGTGCCGTCAGCCTCACGCGCAGACTCCACCTCAAAGCGAAACCGCGCACTGTCCTCAGTGCGCTGCGGCAAGTTGGCGACGATACCCACCACTTGCAAAGTGCGGCCTTCAAGCCATGGGTTCAAAGTACTTTGCGCATAGTGGCTGGCACGTGCGCCTACTTGGGCAAAGGCCAGCACAGCCGCCAAAACAAAAACAACGGCCACTTGCAGCCCAGCCCCCGCCAAAGGGCGTGAGCGGAATGTGAGATACACCAAGCCCAAAGCGCTCGCACCACAGACCCAATACACCTCACACACCCACAACTGGGGCTGCTGGAGCTGCAAAGCCGTGCCCGCAATCCAACCCAAAGCGAATGGTGTGATGACAGAAAGCATGGCCGCATGTTCGGCCCAATGCCGCTGCCCATGAGCGATACCGACTTACAAGTTAAAAAGCCCCAACCTTTCGGCTGGGGCTTTTGGTATCAAGGTAATTGACGAGACTTAGCCCGAAGCAGCTTTAGAGCCACCACAAACTTCTTTCTTCAAAGCGGCCAAATAGGTGTTAGGGCGAATTGGGTACTCACGTGGACGCCACTCATGCACATCGTCGGCCGCCACCTCTTTGCCCTTGCCCATTTGCTTGTCAAAGTAGCTCACAGACAGGCGCACCACCGTGTCGTTCTTGCAGTACATGCGCACGCGCAACATCATCGACTTGTAGCTCTCACCCGTGGGCGTTTTTTCAGCCTTGGGCAAATCGGTCAACACCCACGCGTAGCGCGACACATGCACAGGCATGACGGCTGCTTTATCAAAGTAATACGTGGCTTCTTCTTCCTTGACCAGCTCGCTCCACTCGGCCGAAGCCGGTGCAGCCCAAGCCAGTAGGCTTGTAAGCACGAAAGCAACAACTGAAAAACGGCGTGAACGCATGGTGGGTATCAAAGATAAAACTAACTTGGGTAGGGTATCGGCGGCGAAAAAGAAAACTTGAATAAAACCCGCTTCATCAATTTTTCTTCATCTCAGTTTTGACATCATTATTTGTCTATTGATTTGAGGGAATGCCATTGAATCTCCTAGCAGAATATTGATTGCATTACCTGCCCCAGGTGGCAGTTCTTGTGCTGCGGCTTTTGCAACTACCTGCTTCATAGATTTCGCTTGGTGTTTTTATCTTTAGAGGCATCGGGTATCGCACTGTTCGATCCAGTTGTAACCTTTGCTATCCATGCAATTGCGAAGCTGCTTGCGCCGTGAATTAAGACCATCAAAATACTCCTTGTTAGTTATTCCCGATTTACGCTCATAGCCATCGCTTAAATTTTCACCACCACCGCATTCCAACCAATCAACAGCGCGACTCTCCCTCGTCATCCCATCTTTAATCCAATGGGCTCCGTAAGGTTTGATATTTCGATCAATTTGCCCAATGCGTTCTAAGCATCCAGATAAACACACGATCAATGCCAACACTAATATTTTTTTCATTTCGCTGCTTTCAATAAAACTGATACTGCATTCCAAACTTCAGGTGGCAAGCCTTGAGCGGCTGCAAATGGAATCGAGGGAAAAATGGCGGTTGTTGTTACGCCATAGTTATAAACGGCACGTTCTGTGTCGCTCATGCCTTGTTTGATATTCCCCTGACTGTCATACAAACCGCTCAGCTTGCCGCCAATCATGTCGTGCGTACCTGCAAACGACTCAATCAATTTATCTTGCCAACTGCCAGCTTCATAAGGCGTTCCAAACAATGTGCCTTTGTAGCCTTGCACGCCACCTGTTGACCCCTCCATTTTTTGACCATCTGGGGTAGCTAAAAACTCATCTAAGGTTTGCGGCCCTGTGGTTCCATCAGGTTTTTGCACATCAGGCCCTTTGAATGTCACGGGCTTACTCGTATCAATAGAGCCATCAGGTTTCTTTTCAAAAGTACAACGTGCGTTATCCGGCCCACACAACAAATCCAAGTCCACCCGCGTCCCGCCCAGCTTCACGCCATCACCATTTATCCCTTCACTGGTACCAGAGTTGTTGCTGAGTTTTTTGCCCGTGCTGTCCACCACACCTGCAAATGTTGCCGAGTCCTTCACCATCAAGGTGCGCATCTCATCCGCAGCCGCAGCCAAGCTCTCTTTCGTCACTGCTGTTTGACCAAACCCTGTCACCGCGCCCACCAAGATGTTGAGCACCTTCTCTTCCAAGATCACTTGGTCTAGCTGCTGCTTGAGTGCGGCCTTTTCTGTTTCAGGCGCGGCTTTGATCTGCGTCTGCAAGTCCTTCTTCTGCTGGTCGCTGTAGCTTGCAATAGCCGTACTGGCTTGTTTACTGAACTCTTGCGTGATTTGGGTTTGCGCTTGTATCTCTTGGCGCACTTTGTCGGCATCAAATATCTTGCCTATGCCTTGCGCGTTGTCGCCTGTGCGCTTGGCCGTGTCACCTGCCATGCCGCTAATGCCTGCTGTGGTGGTGGTGCTTGTGCTTCCACTGTCTTTGCCCATACCAGCGCCGCTCAGGGCAGCGCTTAGGCCTTGACCGGGCATGGGTGAGCCTCCTGCGCCTACGGTCACACTCACGCTCTTGGCTTCATAGTTGGCTTTGTTTTCTATGTCGCTCGTTGTGAGGGAGCCGCTTGTTTGGAAGCTGTTTTTGTTGTTGTCTATGGCCGCTTGCGTGCTGGTGATGGCGCCGCCTTTGAGGTCAGTGTTACCTTGCACGTTGACCGTAAAACCACCATCGCCAGCTTTGATGCCGCTTTGCTCTGTCACTGACGCATAGTTGCTGTCGATGTTACTTTTAGCGTAGTTCACGCTGCCGCTGGCACCTGCACCAATCATTCCTGATGCGCCCACTTGTTGGTTTTTTTCAGCATAGGTGGCTGTGTCTTGCAGGCTTTCTATGTTGAGGTTGCCGCCCACATTTGCTGTGACTTGATTGCCTTCAACGGTGGCACCTTTGAAGGTGGTGTCTGCACCGCTCTTGATGCTCACGCTGTCTGTACCTGCTATATGGGTGTTGGTGTACGTGGTCTCGCTGCCGTTGCCACTGCCGCTGCCTTTGCTGACGCTGCCTGTAAAACCAATGCCAGCGCCTTGGTTGCCTAGCTGCGCGGCCACACCCACACTGGCGCTGCTGTTGCTGTTGCTGCTGGTTTGGCTGCTGGTGTTTTGAGCAGCGAGTAGGTTGACTTTGTTGTCGGCTTCTAGGTTGACTTGCATGCCGCTCACGTCGCTGCCTTGCACAGTCAGGTTGCTGTCCGCCCCAGCGCCTGTGGCTTTGATTGTGTTGGTGCCGCCTGCTTTGAGAGTGCTGCCTCTTGCTGTATCGCTTGTGGCGGTGCTGTTACTTTGGCTGCTGCTTTGGCCGTAACTCAGGCTCACTTGAATACCGCCTGCTTTGTCGGCGGCGTTGCCTTGCGGCATTTCAGGCGAACCATCGGGGTTTTTGTTCCCAGTTTTGACCATGCCGTTTTCGTCGCCTTGGCCCGCCTTGAGGGCATCAGCAGCCATCTTCACATTAGCGGCTGCGCTGGCTGTTCCAAGCGCTTTCATACGACCATCGCTGGTTTGGGTGGTGGCTTTGATTTGGCTTTTTGCGTTTTCTAAGGTGCTGAGAACTGTGCTGGTGACAGCCAAGGTCACCCCGCTTTGCTCAAACTTCTGTTCTGTGCTTTGTTTGTTAGTTTCTCTGGCTTCTTGAATATCTACCGTCTTGGCTGTGATGCTGATGTCGCCCGCACCGCCTGCGGTGCCTGCTTGTCCAGGTGCCACCACATCGCTACCGATTTGTTTGTATTGTTTGCCTGCGGTGATGATCACCCCACCGTTGACACTGCCCACCGTGCTGGCGGCGGCTGTGGTCGTGGTGTCTTTGCCATCGCTGCTTTGCATGCTCCTGCCGTAGCTGATGCTCAGGCCTGCACCACTCATCAGGCCCGAACTTGTTTCTTGTCTGAAGCTGCTGCTGGTGCTGCTGTTTTGTGCAGCTTCGATCGTCACGCCACCTCGTGCATTGAGTATGGTGCCGTTGTCACTGACTACGTTAGAGCCTTTGATGGCAATGTCGTTGCTCGTATTCAAGCTCACCGTGGCCCCGCCAAAGTTACTAGCCAGTGCAGTGCTGGTGCTGCGTGTGTCTCGGGTGGTGACGGTGCTGCTGTTAAGAAAGCCTTTGCTGGTTTGCTGATGGGCCTCGTCGTAGTTACTGGTGGCTACGCCGGCTGCAATCTTGATATCTTTAGCACTGGCGTTAAGTGCGCCTACTGCTTGCACATCAGCGGCCGTGGCACTGAAGGTGTTGCCTGCGCTTAAATTAACGTTGCCGCCCCCACTAACTTGGCTACCCACGTCTTGTGTGGTGCTGTATTTGAAATAGTTGTTGGCATCACGCACACTGTTTTCTTGCACTTGCGTAGTAAGAGCGCTGAACTTCATGTTGTTGCCCGCACTCAGGCTGGTAGCACCGTTGCCTGCGTTGCTGACCACGCCGGCAACGATGTTCATGTCTCGGCCCGCACTGGCAACCAAGGCGCCCCCTTCGCCGCTGACATACAAGCCTGCTACGCGGTCAATGCCCGTTCGGCTAAAACTCGATGCACCCACCTCGTTCGAGCCGCTGCGTGTGGTCGTTTGCACGTTCAGATCCCGCCCTGCAATGGCACTCAAACTGTTGACGGCACTGATGCTGCCGCCTATGTTGTTGAGGTCTTGTCTTGCGGCCACGCTCACATCGTTACCGTTGATGCGCCCTCCTAAGTTGTTGACGTTTTCTGCTGTCAAACGAACGATATTGCGACCAGCAATGGTGCCGCTGTCATCCGCATTGACAGTCAGTCTGAAGGGAAAGGGTTGGCGGTAAGACACAACCAAGTCACTGTCACCCAACTGCGCACCTTCGCCTTGTGCAGGCTCGATTTGAATGTCAGCTTCTGCCGTGGGAACGCGCTTGAGGTTTTCTAAGGCTTGTTCAATGTCACGTAAGTTGAGAATGTCGCCCGCTTGCATGGGCAGGGCGTTGCTCAAATGAGCGCGGGGGTCAACAGGTTCTTTCAGTCGAATGGTGCGTATGCGCCCCGCAATGAGCGTGAGCACCAAAGTGCCTTGGCTCATGTCTTGCTGAGTAGCTAAAACTCGTGAAGTAACAAACCCACGATCGACCAAGATTTTTTGCGTTCGCTCAATCAGCCAAGCTACCCCTTGTGCGCCAACGCACTGGCCGATAACGACGGGGGCATCGGGGGCTGTGAGTTGTTCAACCACCCAATCGAATTCAGGAAGCGGTACGCCCGAGCCGTTTTGAAGCTGAAGACGCCGAATCGGAAAACAAGGCGTTTCAATTGGGAGTGTCTGCAGGGTTGCTTTTTCTGGTGCGGTGAGCCGCACATCAGGGGTGCGCTCAAGTTGCTGACGCTTTTGCTGCTCTTGCTGCTGTTGTCTCTGCAACTCTTGTTGGTTGCGAATACCAATGTCACGTTCCTGTGCGGGGCTGATCTCGGCTGCGGCACTGATAGAGAAAAATAGGCCAGTGAGCAGTCCGGCAGCTTGCTTGCCAAACTTGTGCGTGGTTAGTGGAAACGAATGATGAAACATGAAAAATGCGCTTATTTAGAGTGCGCGCATTGTTGTTACTTATGAACTCACTTACAATCAGTAAAACTCACTTTTTAATTAAAAAGTGAAAAGTATCACCAGATGGGGTTAAAAACACCATCTGGTGATACTTTGTGTGTTTCGCGGGGTAATGTCCCAGTGTTTCACTCGGACTTTATCGAGTGTTTGGTCCGCTTGCTGGGCTGCTTTTGAGTCTGTTTAGGCGCGGGAATTTCGGGTTTTCTGCCCGGTTTTGCGCGTGGCTCAAACCTGTACAAGTCGCGCATGAACTTGGGCACCCATGTACGCACGGCAATGCACACCGAGAGTGGAGGGCGTTCTTCCAAGGGCAGATGGGCATCAGCTCTGGCTTGGTCTTCGTATTCCAAGGCAATTTGCTCGAGCCTTGCTTTAAGTTGTTCTTGTGCTTTGCGCGAAACACGCATGTTCATGATGCGCAAAATTTCGCCGTGACCGTCAAACCCATCATTGAAGAAATCATCACTGACACTTTGCACCATCTGCATGATGGGGCCACCACTGATCCACCCAAAGCTGCTGGCTACCAACAGTCGGTAGCGGTCAGAGGCTTGCACTTCTAAAAATCCCATGTCATCAAGCCGCTTGAGTAGCTCTTGCACTTGGCTGCGTGTGAATTGCAGATGTTTGTGAATGTCTGCCACTGGCCAATGATTGAGGGCACACACGGCCACCATGAGCAATTTTTGGTCTTTGGCGAACTCTTGCTCTTGGGCCAAGTTCAAGCGGGTGATGAGTTTGCGTTTACGAGGCGTGGATTTAAAAAGATCTGAAAACTCAAGATGCAAGTACTGGCAAATCTGCTCTAAGCGGTCTAAGCCGCAGTCACCGCCTGTGAACAGGCGTTTGATGCTGGGCTCTGATAAGCCAATGGCATGTGCCAATTCTTTGTAGGTGATGTTGCGTGCTTTGAGATGCAGGCGCAACGCGTCAATGATGTAGGTTTTAGACATGAGAATTGCACAATATTGACACCCATCATATATAGCTATATTTATTTTATTTTTAATATTTAATACATATAAAAGTAAACAATGCACTACTTTGGCGCGCAGAGCTTGGCGCGTGTCTTGCTAAACAAGTTCTATGTCTATCCATGCCGCCCTCCACCACGTCACCCACTACAAATACGACCGCTTGGTTGAGTTAGGCCCGCAGGTCATTCGCCTGCGCCCTGCGCCGCACTGCCGCAGCCACGTGATTTCGTATTCACTCAAGATCGAGCCCACGCACTTCATCAACTGGCAGCAAGACCCTTTTGCCAACTACCAAGCGCGCTTGGTGTTTCCCGAAAAAACCACCGAGTTCAAAGTCACGGTGGATGTGGTGGTGGAGATGTCGGTGTACAACCCGTTCGACTTCTTCCTAGAGCCCCACGCCGAAAAATTCCCCTTCGCCTACGGCGTGACCTCGGCCCAAGAGCTGGCCCCCTATTTGGTAACCAACCGCTTCACGCCCAAATTCAAACAGTACTTCAAGGGCATCGACTTCAAAGCCTTGAAACGCAAGCCCATGCGCACCATCGACTTTTTGGTGCAGCTCAACCAGCAACTGCACCAAGACATTGCTTACACCATCCGCATGGAACCCGGGGTGCAAACGCCCGAAGAAACGCTGACACTTCAAAGCGGCTCATGCCGAGACAGCGCGTGGTTGCTAGTCAACTTGCTGCGCCACTGCGGTTTAGCGGCTCGCTTTGCCTCGGGCTATTTGATTCAACTCGCCCCCGATGTGAAGTCGCTTGACGGCCCCAGCGGCACCGAGATGGACTTCACCGACTTGCACGCATGGTGCGAGGTTTATCTGCCCGGCGCAGGCTGGATTGGGCTAGACCCCACGTCTGGCTTGCTCGCAGGCGAAGGCCATATTCCGCTGGCTTGCACGCCCCAGCCCTCTAGCGCCGCGCCGATTGAAGGCTTGATTGACGAATGCGAAGTGAGCTTTGAGCACGAGATGAAAGTCACCCGTGTGCTCGAATCGCCCCGCGTGACCAAGCCCTACAACGACGACCAATGGATGGAAGTGTTGGCACTGGGCGACGAGGTGGACCGCCGCCTGCACAACGGCGACGTGCGCCTGACCATGGGCGGCGAACCCACCTATGTGGCAGTGAACGACCGCGACGCACCAGAGTGGAACACCGATGCACTCGGCCCCACCAAACGGGGGCTTGCCACCGAGCTGGTGCACAAACTGCGTGCGCAATAT
>JACCDV010507090.1_pt1 | contig 12888 bp, 2 predicted proteins | sample 7446131 | NCBI WGS metagenome assembly JACCDV01 (sample SAMN15323448, study PRJNA562643) | freshwater metagenome | isolation source: river surface water | place: USA:Blue River Watershed | collected 2017-08-17 | reverse complement strand
TAATATTTTCATCATTTCCGTGATTATCTATAATAATATGAAGATAGTTTAAAATAATTTTTTCAGTAAATTCTTTAATACAACTAATTAAAGAATCGTGAAACAATTTATTTTTTTGTTGCTCGCGAATTGAGTTCCATAAATTTTCAGGGACAAACTCGGAAACCATAAAATCTACACATTCTTTATGGCTCATTGTAGTATACCGAGTAGTTGAAATACAATATGTATGAATTCCTTTAACAATTTGTTTAAAGAAATCTTGATGTTTAGAGAAATCAACATAACTACTTAATAAATTTTTATATGCATCAGTAATATTATTATAAACAGATTGCTGTTTTAAGTTTTTTGCTTTAATATAAAATTCATTATAATACAAATTAACAAAATAAGAACCAATAATATCAAATTTAGATAAAGTAGAATGGGAATATTTATTATTTATCTTAGTGTAATCTTTCATTTTTAAATTAAAAATATTTATATGCTACGTAATTAATACTATTATAAATATTAAATTAAATTTAAAAATAGAATTCAAAAATATTTTAGAAGTCTAATAGATTCATTTTTAAAATAAAATATTATCTATTATATAATTGTATGATTAAACTATAATAAATATGACAGATATTAATATAATATTAGATACTGATTTTACAAACACTTCAAATGAATCACAAACAGATACAGAATTGTTTTATGAATTGTTAAATAATGATTTTGATATATATAAATTAAATTCATATAGCAAATATATAGTAGAATATAACCAAATATTAATCGATTTGTTAGAAAATGATAATTATATAAATTATGAAAATAATTTATCGCAGATTGACGACATTAACATTAAAAAGTTAATTCTTAAAAAGATATTTATATTTTTTAATCCGAAATTAGAAAATATAATTGTGGTAAATAAAAAAAATAATGTAATAAATAGCGAAGCAATTAGTTTAAATTACTCTCTGTTAACAAAATATTCAAATTATAATAAAATAGTTCCGGCAAACACATATTTTTTAATAAATGGATTTTTTAACAAAAAATATTTAAATATAAATCTGCCTTACCAATTTAACCAATATAAATATTATCAAAATATTATAATAGATTTATTAAAAAATAATAATATTATTGATACGTCAATTTCAATTAATGCATCTAAATTAAAATATAATAATGCAACAACTCAATACAAAAAATTTTCAGATTTAAATCAATTAAAAGAGATTTATAAAATATATTTAAATTATGTATTTATGTTTTTTGAAAATGCACAATTACTTAATAATTATTCAAAAATGCAGATTATAAACACTAACCCGCATGCACCAATGAAACCACTTGTTAGTGTTGAATTTAATAAATATATAACTCAATTTAATTCTTTTTTACAATATAAAATTAATAATTATTTTAATAATCATAGTTATTATGCATTTCAATCTTCTGGACTATTAAATTTGTATGAAGAAATATTAATTTATTCATTAGATGATATTAATATAAAAAATAAAATACAGCAGTTAATAATAAAAAATCAATCTATAGAGCAGACATTTAAAAATAAAAAATTAATAGATGAATATAATTTAAAATACATACAAATTGAATTTATTGCAAGAAACAAATTTCCAAATTTGTTTAATAAAAATAGTAAAGAATGTTTATTTACGAATCTTAAAATATTTAAATTAGATGATTTGCCAAAAAAATATAAAGATATTGTGCTTATTGAATATAAAAAATTACAAACTTTAATGCAACAAAAAAATAATAATAATTGTAAACATAAACAATTAATTAATGATCTATCATTTTCTAAATATAAATATAAAACAATAAAAGATATTACAACATTAATAAAAGAAAATACAAATAACTCAAATGAATATTATAAATGTTCATTATGTTCATTTAATTTAATTTGCCCACACGTATTTGAATATTATAATTTACTATTTACAAAAAATAAATATGGTTCAGAATTTAAAATTAATCAATATCTAATAAATAAATATATGACACCTGCTAAAGTTAATATGATTTATTATTGTAAAATATGCGGAGAAGAATTAGGAAAATCAGTTGATGTGGTTCAGAGTCAACAAAAATATGAATCAAATAAACAAGAATATACAGATATGACTATTGAATTAATTAAAAATAATGTAATTCATATTATATATTCATATACTACATTGACATCTGCAAACTTATCAATTACAAAATCATATTTAATAAATTATATTATTTCAACAATAAGTTCAAATATTAATTTAATTGAAAAATCATTAAGAAAATCAAAATTATATAATGAAGAGCAAATCAAAGATTTATTAAATTTTAATAGTATAGTATTTATATATTCAACAATAATTTATATGATGACAAAATATACATTTATATCATTTTCAAATAATAATAAGGTTGGATTAAATTCTAAAAATATTATTATTCCTAAAAAAATTGAAATTAAATCTAATAAAGATTTACTAAATTTAATCAAAATAAGATTTAAAGAAGCATATAATTTAATTATTACAACAAATAATATATTATTATTTAAATTAAAATATAATAAACAGCACGAAAAAATTAAAGAATTATTATTAAAATCATACTCTGTTATATCTAAAACCGATCAATTAGAAATAGCAGATGCAACTAATAAAATATCAAATGCAAACCTAATACAATATAGTTCAGTATATAACTATTTAAAATATATTAAAATTATAGAATCGTCATATACAAATACTGATAAAGTTAATTTTATTTCTTCATTACCTCTGGCAACATTAAATAAATATAAATATAATAAGATTAATTTAATACCAGAAAATGTATTAAATGTTGAAAACATCAACAGCAATAAGTTCAACAATATTTTTATTAAATATACTTCAATTTTATTAAATGATAATGTATTAGAAGATGTATTAAAAACAAATACCATTAAAAATTATAATCATTACAAAATTGTTTCATTAAATTTATTTTATTATCATATTAAACACGAATTATATAATTTACCAATTTACAATTATATTTCATTAGATAAAAATAATGATAATAATTATAGTAAATTAATAAATGATAATGTGTATAATGATAAATTAATAAATTATGATGACAATAATAAATATAATATTTTTATTAAATTAACACATATACTAAAATCATTTGAAATTAAATTAATTCAAAAAAATATTAACTATAGTTTGTATCCAATTAGTTTTATTAAACTTAATAATTCTAGATACTTTTATGATTCATTAAATAAAATTAATTTAAATAAATATTTCTGTCCAAAAGATGGTAAAATGCATAATTTTAATATATATGTATATAATAAATCAGATAACTCTTATATTGAATTTAATAAAAAAAATATTGATACAAATATTTCAGACATCATTAAATTACAATTTAATGATTATAAATGTAATAAATGCGGACAATTAAAAAATAAAACTGATTCTAATAATTTATCTAAAATTATATCTGATAATAATGATAAAGAAGGATTTTTTAATTTATATATTAATGTATGTCCAATATTAAATAATAATAAATATCAATATCATCAGTTTGATTCAACTAATTTAAAATGTAGTATTTGTAAAATATCATATGATGATTTATTAAATAAGAATATTGAGATTTATTATAAGTTTAATAAAGAATATACAAATTATAAAATTAATAAACAAGAAATAATAAATAAAGAATTAAATGTAATAAATAATAAAATAAAAACATCTTATGAGTTAAATATCATTGATATATTAAATTCTAAGGTATCCAATATTCAATATATTAAATCAAATAATAATAATCCAAATAATAAAATCATTAGTTATATTGATAATATCAATTTAGATACAATTATTGTAAATATTAGTAAATTATTTAAATTTACTAATTCTATTGAATTTTTACAAAAACTTGGATTAACCGAAGGAATTAATTATAATTTAGATGAAATTAGTAATATTACTAATGTATATAATTCATTAAGAATTAATAAACTTATTAATTATTTTAGAACTATTATTATTTATTATAATCAATTAAAATATAATTCAGAATCTAAATTACAATTTTATGATTCTGAATTTACTAATTCAATTTTAAATATAAATTCTAATATTATTAAATTAATTCCAGAAATATCATATAATATTTCTGATCTTGTAAATTTATTAAAATTAACTAATGATGATAAATATATTGTAAATTTTTTAATTAAATTAATATTTCAATTTATTTTAGATTTAGATAAAATTAATATTTCTAAATTAGATAATCAGTTGAATACTTTTATTGAATTTTTATTCTTTAAAATTATTAAATGTGATGAATTATTTACTAATTATAATTATTCTCAATTAAAACAAATGTTTACTGATGATAAAATATCTTATTCTAATGAGGATTATTCGAATGAAGATAATGATGATGAAGAAGAAGAATTATTTGAATACAATGATTTAAGTATACAATTTGAAGATGAAGACCCAATTGATTAAATAAATTAATAGAATAATATTTTTTTTTTAGCATAATATAAGTATTATTATTAATAATTAAATTAAATAAATATGAATGATAAAATTGCAGGTTTATTCTTTGCAGGTGTTATTGCGCTATTAATTCTTCTCAGTTTAATTTTTGTATTCCCAGAATATACTAATATTTTAGTTTCATTAGTAATTGGTATTATTATCACAGTTCTTGCAACCTCATTTTATATATTTAAAAATTTAAATTGTAAATGCGAAAAAACAGGTGGTATTAATGAATTACCAAAGTATGGAATTGAGACTATTCAAAATATAATTAAGTCTATTCCAAATAACTCGAGTGAAGGCAACAAAACATTCGATTTACTAGCAATGTGCGATTCTGATTATGTCCGCGGAGAACAACACGATTCCGCGGATTTTTTAACAAAATTATTAGATCATATATTTACAAAATCTAGAGATAATTTACCTGACCCAAGTACGCCTAATAGTATTACACACATTAATAGTTCAACGCCAGTTGTGTCTATATTTCCTTATCCGATGCCACTGCTTAACGAATCCGACCCAACAGCCGAACCAATTAAATATATGACAGATGATACACATTTTTATTTATTACGCGAATTGCACGATAATCTAAATAAGTTACCAAGTGACTATATGAATAAATATAATGACGACATTTCTGCAAAAACTTCTGAATTTGATTTTAAAGAGACATTATTTAAGTTAGTTGAAAATTCTGCAATTGTAAAAGCAAATTTTAATAATGATTTTACAATTGCAGAATTTAAAAATAATATGCTTCTTTTTGAAACTTTTATATTTTTAAAGCAAATTTATAATAAAGATTCATATTTATTTGTTAATTTAAACCCACAAATTGCACAAAACCGTTCAATTTTTATTTTTAATTTGCTGGAATCATTTATGAAATATTTTAATGAATATGAAATTATTGGCATCAGCGTCAAAAATAATTTAGATGCGCAAGGCGGGCATTATTGGGCGTATGTTACCACACAAACCGGATTATGGCATTGCAATGATGATGAAATAACCATACAAAAAGATAAAAATATTATGGAGGTTATTAAACGTATTTCTAATAATGCTATTAATGTTATTGTGTTTAAACATAAATTGGTTGATTATGTTAATAGCACGCCAATACCTCTTAAAAATAAAGGAAATACTTGTTTTTCTAATTCTATTCTTCAATTATTAATGGCAACTCAATTATTAAATACACCTGCAAATAAAACAAACTCTAAAGAATCCTTTAATATTGATTTAACTACTAATGACAATAAAAAAAAAATTACTAATATTGTTGAAAACATTATAAATTCTTTTGTTAACGAGAAAAATTTTGATATGCAAGATATTAATGATTTATTAAAAAACCAAGTTATTGATTCTAATTTAGATGCAGTTTTAAAATCAATATTTGTACCATTAACAAAAGATTTAGGAACGCTAGTCGATTATAAATTTTTACAATCAAAAAGAAAAGAAATTTCAGAAGCAGATGATAACTTTATACTATCGGCCGGTTTATTAAATGATAATGATAATGATAATGATGGTAAATTAGCATCTGTAATTATACGCAAAAATGGCGAACTTGCAATTTATAATAAATTTATTAAAGATGACAAAGATATGTGGTATGCAATATTTTTAAATAATAACGATAAAACATTTACATTAACAAATTCGCCTTTTAGTTCTGAAGATATGGTTGACGAATTTAAATTTAGTATAGAAAATAAATCAATAGTTTATGCGTTTTATCTTTCCGGAGATACGATTAAAAATAGACCAGATTTATATTCTTTTGAGTTTATTGATAATAATAATAACCGAAGTATTAAACCGGCTATTATCCGTCTAGTTCCGTTTATTATGTTAATTCCTTATTATAATAATAGATTTAAAAAGATATCAAAACCTGTTTCTACAAGCGCGCCAGTTGCAAAACTTGTTTCTACAAGCGCGCCAGTTGCAAAACCTGTTGCTACACCAGCGCCAGTTGCAAAACCGATTGCTACAAGCGCAACTGTTACAAAACCGGTTGCGACGATTTCGTCAACTAATAAATTATTATCGGATGATAAATTAAAACTATTAGTTGATGCGGTTGATAATATTGCCGAAAATATACAATCAATTCAGAATACAGATATTGATAATATTAATAATAAAGTATTTGATAATAAATATGATAATTCAATGCATTATATGACACATATTAAAGAAATATTTATGCCATTGACTATAAATCGCGGAAATATAGTTGAACAAAATGAATTTAATTTAAAAATTAACCAAATTAACAATTCAAAAAATTTAACAAATGATATAATTAAAGGAAAATTATTTAATAAGGACAATGCAGAATTATATTTATTTGTATTTGAAGAAGATAGAAGTATTAATGTATGTATCAAAACATTAATAAATAACAAATATGAATGGATTTTATTTACATATAATAATAACGAATTAACGTCAAATGCAATAATATCACAAACGAATGAGGAATTAATAAATGATATGTTAGATGTTATCAAAGCAAATAAACTAAAACTTGTATTTTATTTAACTGAAACTGCGATACAAAAAAATAATAATATTATAACTAGCATTAAAAACAATAAAGCATTTCAAAATTTAACACAGCCATTTAGTATGAAAAATAACATAAATAGAATTTTATTCGTTGAAGAAGTTTCAGATTTTACAAAGGCATTTACGATTAGAAATGTTAATAAATTAATAATTCCATTAATAATGTTAATACCATTTTATGCTTCAAAATATAAAAAAAATATAATTCAAAAAATAATAAATGAACAATCTACGGTTGCGACACCAGCATCGGCGACCGATACCAAGCATGCATTAACTCCAATTGTTATACCGGAATCAACACCATTTACTACGCCTGCATCATCACCGGTTGATACACCAGCATCGACACCATTTACTACACCGGCGTCGACACCAGCAGTTGCACCAGTTGCTACGCCAGCAGTTGCACCAGTTGCTAAACCTGCGCCAGTTGCTAAACCTGCGCCAGTTGCTAAACCTGCGCCAGTTGCTAAACCAGCAGTTGCACCAGTTGCTACGCCAGCAGTTGCTACGCCAGCAGTTGCACTAGTTGCTAAACCTGCGCCAGTTGCTAAACCAGCACCAGCAGTTGCACCAGTTGCTACGCCAGCAGTTGCACCAGTTGCTACGCCAGCAGTTGCGCCAGTTGCTAAACCTGCGCCAGTTGCTAAACCAGCACAGGGTTTTAGTATAATGAATGAACTTAATAACATTACAAGTGCTGTATACAATACAGTAAGTTCAGTATGGAATTCTAATAATAATAATAATAATTTAGTTATGGACACTAAATCTATAACTAACAATGATCTTATTGTTGAAACAAAGACAGAATTACCAAAGACAAAGAACAATAAAACTATATTAGTTTCAATAACCAAAGCCATAAAACAGGCCAGTATATTATCAGCAATCGCCAAACCAAAGATTAAAGTAATCCGTATTGATAAAACAAAAAATGCTAACAAAATAACTTATGATAATAATGAAGAACTTAACACTGGCGGAATACCAACAGCAACGCCATTTAGTCAAAAAGAAATTGATTATTATAATACAAAAAAGGCATTAACCAATAGAAAAAAAATTATAACTAACATAACAGATTTTGATAAATATTCTTTAAATTTAAAAACAAGTGTAATTTAAGCATTTTAAATTAAAGTTTTTTTTTTAAATTTAAAATAAATATTTAATATAGTAAATAAAATATAACTAAATAATAGATATAATGAGTAATAAAAATAAAAATGGATTATTTAATAAATTATTGGACATACCAACAGATTCATCTAAATTAAAATGTGAAGATATAATAGATGAAATAAAAAATGAACAAGAGAAAAATATTAATAAAATTAATGAAATTGAAGAATATATGAAACAAAATTATTTATCAAAAGAACATAATAATATAACTGATTGGTATGCTGGTAATTCAGACACACCATTAACAAAAAGAAATATATTAAAAGTATTAAATTATAATAAAAAAGCCATAGTCCAACAAAATAATTTACTATATCCATTATATAAACATATAACTAGTGTTTTATTAGGTATTGATAAAATTAAAGGAAAATTAAAAGGCAATGATACAACATTCACAGATAGTAAAGATATATATTTTGATAAAGACAAAATAAAAAAATACAGAGAGCAACTTAAACAGGGCAGGCCAGCCAAAATGTTAGACAATATATTTTTAAATAAAGGTTTACTATCAAATGATATTTCAACAATAAAAGAAAAATTTACACGTCTTGGATTAGTAAATTCTCATTTAGATTTAATAGAAAATGAATTATCAATTATAAATAAAATTACTGATGATAATATTTTGTTTCTTAAAAATGATGGCCTTGAAAATAAAAATTTAAAGCAAAAATTAATTCAAGGTGTAAATATGAATGATTATAATACTTTTACTAAAATTTTAGATAATTATAATAATATAGTAGCAGATATTAATTCAAAAGTAATTGAATATAGAAAATTAAAAAATAGATTAATTGAAATAAATGATGAATTGATTAAATTAGAACCAGATTGTATTAAAGAAAGAAATATAATATCATCGGAGATTGAAAAATATAATAATTGTTCTGAATGTTTTGATTTAATTAAAGATAAAGTAGTAAATATATTTACAGATTTAAATAATAAAGTTGAAAAATTATCATTAGAAAATGAAAATTTGTATAATGAAAAAAAGAAATTAGATGAACAATACCAAGAAATTAGACAGGAATATAATATAAATTTAGATAAGAATGCTAAAATTACTAATGATTTAGAAAGAGTTAATAAAGAATTAGCAGTTTTAAAAATTAAATTAACATCATCGGGTGTTATTACAAATATTAAAAACTCTAATTTACAAACTGTGAATAATAATTTAACTGAAATGACTATTAAAAAAAATAGATTAGAAGATGAAAAACAGAAATTAGAAACTGAGTTAAGAGTTATTAACGAGACATCAAAAAAACAAATATCAATTATAGATTCATTAGATGATCAATTAAGAGACAAAACTGAAAAGTTAGCAATATCAGAAAGCGAATTAGCAAAATTGCGGCCATTACATTCTAAATTATTAGATGATTATAAAAAAGCAATGGAATCTCAATCAATTGCACTTGATAAGAAACGAAAAACAGATGAAAATAACCAAGAATTAATGAAAGATCTTGAAAAATTAAGAATGTCGATTAGGCAATTAGAATCTGAAAAAAATGTTTTATTAAAAAAATATGAAAATGATATTAAAAATGAAAAAAATAAAAAACAATTATCAGAAGCCGATTTAAAATTAAAATACAAAGATGAAAAAAGAAAATTACAACTGGAATATAATAAAAAAATAGAAACTCAGGAATTTGAAATTCAAAAATTAACTGAAAAATTAAAACAAAATAAAAATGAGTTAAATAAGTATAAAAATAAAACAAAAGATATATTATGCCCAATATTAGATGAAATTTATAATAATTATAATAAAAATGTTAAATTAGCAACAAATTATGCAAATTGGTTTAAAAATGAAAATTTAGATTTTGAAAATACTGAATTTGACGAATTAGAAATAAGTGTAATCAAAAATAAATATATAAATTTAATTTTAGCATCAACTAGCGAATGGAGATATAGTTTATTATATAAACAAATTTCTGATATAATACGTAATATTGGAGTTGATTGTAATATACAAAATGTAGTATATGTAGAAAATAATACTGAATTAGATAAATTAGTTGATGATTATGTTTCTATATTGCAAAAAAAAGGTGATTATTTACATCAAATTAATGAATTAAAACAGCAATTAATAAATGCGGATAATAGAATTAAACAACAATATGAACAGTATATTAATAAATTTAATGAATCTGAGGTAAATAAATTAAAAGAAGAAAATAAATTTTTACAAAAAAGAATTGATGAAATTAATTTAGACAAAAGTGAAATTAAAAAACAAATTGAAATTGCAAATAAAGAGTATATTTTAGAAATTGAAAAATTAAAAAATAAAAATAAAGATCAATTTTTATCAATTGAATCACTAGAAATTAAAATTAATGAATTAAATGAAGAAATTAGACAAAAGAATTTGACAATTGACAAATTGCAAAATGAAATACAAAATAATATTAAAAAGAATTCAAATATTATTAAAAACTTTATTATTAAGATAAAAAATACATTTAAATTTTTAAATTTAAATATCAATTCTGAATTAGAACCTATTTTACAAGTAAATGATTATTTTAATAAATTAAAAGATTTTATTTTAAATATAAATTCTAAAATAACAGATTTAGAAGACAAATTATCGCAATATAAATTAACAAATGCTAAATTAGTTAAAGAGTTAGATACAAGTAATGATAAAGTAGAATCGCAAGGATATGAAATTGCAAGATTAAATAAATTATTAGAAAAATGTACTAATATGAATGACGACAATCTAAAATTAAAACAATTGAATAATGAATTAAAAAATAAATTAGAACAAGAAATTGAATTAAAAAATAAATTAGTAGATAATACAGAGCAGTTGCGTTTAACACAAAATGAATCGATAACAAATACACAACAAGAATTAAAAAATGAAATTGATAAATTAAATAAACAAATATCAGAGTATCAAATTAAATTAACTACATCTGTTGTAGACTGCGAAAATGAAATTAAAAATATTAAATCATCATTATTTAATATTTTTAAAAATTTATTTATTGGTGACGAACAATTATATAATCCAAATCTATCTATTAATGAATATATACAAAAAATTTATGCATTAGTAAATGAGGAAATAAATAAATTAAATACTCAAATTGGCAATAAAAATATTAAAATTAATGAACTTGAAGAAAAATTAGTATCAAATGTAATTAGTAATGATAAAATAGTAAATAAAGAAAAAGAATATAAAAATACTATTGCTGATTTAGAAGGACATATAAAAATGCTACAAGAACAAAATAATATAATATTAGATGAAAAAATCAAAGTATTGGAAGATGAATGTAAAGAAAAATTAACAAATAATATTAATAAAATAAATGAATATGAAATTTTATTAAATAAATTGCGAGTGTCTTTATTTAATAATCAAATAAATTATCAAGATATGATAAATGATGTTATATTAAAATATAATAATTGTAAAGAGTTTAGTAATAAAATAGAAAAGTTAACAACAAATAATTCAGAATTAAAATCTCAACTTAGTGAATTAGCAACTCAATATGAAATTAAATTTAATAATTTAGAATTAGAAAAGTCTATTTTAGTTAAACAATTAGAACAATATAAAAAACAATTAGATTTAATACAAAATGAAAATAATGATTTAAAAACAACATATAGCGCAAATAAATCAACAATAGAAGAATTACAAATTGCATTATTAACAGCAACTCAAAAAGTAACAGCAAATGATACTGTTATTGCAAATAAAATTGCCGAGATTGATAAATTAAATAAAATCATCGATGAATTAACTATATTACATAATAATAATCAATCATCTAAAGAAAATGAAATAAATTTATTAAATAATAAGATTCAACAATTAGAAAATGATTTAAAACTAATTAATGAGCAAATGCAAACTGATAATTCTAATTTGCAAAATAATTTAAATGATATAACAATAAATAATGAAAACAATGTTGATAAATTAAAGAATATTATTAATTCTAAAAATAAAATTATTTTAAAATTAAATATTATTAATAATTCATTAAGTAATAAAATAGAAAAATTAAAAAAAGCAAATGAATTAATAAAAAAGGATTTAATTGAGTATGCCTCAAAATATAAAAATTCAAATCAAGATTATTTAAATTTACAAAAAACATATAATTCAAATTTAAATGAATTAAATAATATTAAAATGTTAGTTAATACTACAAAAGCCGGATTATTATTACAAAAAAATATTAACAAAAGATTGGAAACTAAAATAGCCGAATTGACTAAAAACCAATTAGATTTAATAAATTTAGATTCAAATAGTAAACTCAAAATTGATGAATTAACTAAAATAAATAATGATTTAAAAAATGAAATCATAGGAATTAAAAATAAATTTAACACTCAAACAATAGCAGATAATAATGAATTAGTGACAAAAAATAATGAATTAGTTTCTAAATTACAATATAATGAATCGTTAAAAAAAGAAGAGTTATTAAAATTAGAAACTGATTACATT
>JACCDV010792172.1_pt1 | contig 12891 bp, 7 predicted proteins | sample 7446131 | NCBI WGS metagenome assembly JACCDV01 (sample SAMN15323448, study PRJNA562643) | freshwater metagenome | isolation source: river surface water | place: USA:Blue River Watershed | collected 2017-08-17 | reverse complement strand
CAAATATATTGTGAATATAGTTAATATAATTTTGGCTTGATATTTGTTGCTACTAAAGGATGGATAATATGAATAATCTGCTAATATTAAATTATAAACGATTCTTGAAATGTTTCCCTCCATGAATCCAACAGCACAGGTCAAGTACACATATATCAATATTTTAGAAGTACTCGTAATCGTAATAAACTAATTGTTAATGTAAGTATTTAAATACCTCTTAAAAATAAAATACATCACTCTTTTCAGGAGCAGGACGAGCAAATTGTACTCAATCCTCAGAGGAAAAAGGAAAAAAGTAATGTTACTCCCTATCAATGTAGGCAGAATGTGCAGACTACTAGCATTAATACTGTCAAAAATAATGTCCTTTCTTATAATTCTAAGAAGAAACCAGTATCTATTAACCATACGGAAAGGAGGCCCAAATTGCATGAATGGGAGGTTTCACCAAAAAAACGAAATTATTAAACAACGCGTAAGTTAAAAGATAAATCTATATTTACGAAAAATCTCAGTATTCTTGAACGAGTCATCAATGAAGACGACAACATTATTAAATATACTTCAAATTCAAGCGAAATCAAGGAGAAATGGTAGGATATATAACCCACAACAAAAATACATACAAATGTTTCAGATCTAGATGTTACTTAGATCCGTAAGATTTAAAATCAACTCAAATAAAGCAGCTAGAAATTATTTTTACTGAAGATCAACGATTTCCTGAAAAATGCATGCGCAAAGAAGATACAAAGAGTGTGGAGGAATTACAAGACAAAGAAGCTTATTCGTTCATATAGTGATATAAAGAGCAGTCATAAGAGAAATGATAGTGATAATTTGAATGCTAAGAGTCAAAAGATAAATTTTGGCTTTAAAAAATCGCTTAAAAAGTACGAATAGTTAGTTGAAGCCAATGAAGATAAGGAGAAATTATAATCAGATAATTTATAAAGGTGGGAAAGTTTGCTTGAACATATTCAAAAGAAAAAACCTCTTGTTTGTTAGTAAATTCAACAATCGAAACCTACAGGCTTCTTTAGTGGCGATAATGTCCTCGTAAATGATCAAAAGATCATAAAGACAAAATCATACTATGAAGCCTAGCGCTAAAAATGGCGAGAATTCACTGATAAAAAGTAATAAATCAAAAGGGTTAATTAATTTGAAAGTTAAATACTAAAGATAGAAAGCGATTATTCGGATAGTGATAGATCTGGCCTTAGTAGTATCGGTTAATAAAATCCAAAAAAGATAGAATAACTCTAAAATATAAAGTTAAAGAAGAAATTGTAAATCTTCAAAAATCATCTTTTTGATATGCCTTAATCTACGTAAAGATAGAGTAGTAAAACAAAAAATAAACATAAATAAGATGATAAAGCAGGCTAGCGCAATACAACCGTATAGATAATATAAATCAATTATTAATAATTTGCTGAGGAAACAAACTAGTTGCTATAATAAGGAGTTACTTCGCCACAAAGTATTAATTTTGAATGGATAACTCGATTGAAAGAGCTAATGATGGTAAAGGAAGTTAATTTTATTAATGTTCTCATTGAATAACTCATCTACTAAGCAATTATCGAACTCTCATCTTTTAAGAAATGGTTTGAAATAGCTCAAATTTTTAATAAAAAGAAAGTATTTTTAGTTTTATAGAGAAATCTAAGGCTTAAGGAGTTATTACAAATCAACTGGCAATCAAGGATTATATCCATTACTTCATTAGCTTTATCTATTGTACCTTTGCCTCTATAAAGAGCAACACAAAGAGTAAATAATTGCTAAAGGACTAAATACACCCTTAGGACTATCTCCACTTGATGCTCTCAAGTACATAAATTATAAAGTAGATATATCAGAGGATATTAAATAGACTATGACTCCAACACTGAGTTAATTATGAATCTATCATTATTTAACTAGCATTGGGATTATGCAAGCGGGTTGATTTACTTTGATAGCAAATGGAAAGATTAGAAGAAATAGGCTTAAAGAGTTCATTATTTGAAACAACTAACTCACATATTCTTTAGAGCCATTTTTGATTGCTTTAATTAAGCATTATAACATGAAAGAGTTTATGGGCTCAGAGGGAAGCCTTATCCATGGGAAAAACGTGGTGCTAGCAAAAATATTCCCACATTAAAAGTATTCATGAGATAATTACAGAAAGCATTACTATCAGCCTTAAGTAGAGTGATCAAATATTCATCTATCGCTGCAGGAATCCTTTTCGAAGATAAACTTCAAGAGTTGAACAAATAAGCTATCGATGAAATCCAATAGTCTCATCTGCGAAGACTAATAATTCTATAAGTAAAATTCGATCCACATAGATGAAGGAGTAAGAATTCTTATGGTTTATGTAGGAAGAACTGCTGTAGGTGAGACTCAAGCTTGCATAGCACATATAAAAGATACTATTTGGCGAAATGCTAAATTTCTTGAGATCTAAGTTCTGATATTTTAATATTTAATAAGCCCTGTATTTATAGGTGAAATCTTATTGACTCCTTAAAATGATATGTTTATTATGGTATTAAATGAGATATTAAGCTAACACTAGATAATTTATTGATTATAAGTATGGGAGCTTGTTGTGGGTGTGCCAAAGATGATAACTTCCTGGTCACAAGCTATTAATAAGCCTGGCAGGTATATCATAGAATACTGATAAATAATTCTTACAGGGGGCCTCCTAATAAATAAAAAATATTTCAACATCTCTACTATTCTGTTGCTGTGCCCATCCAAGAACGTGCAGTTTTGCAAATCTAGGAATTGATTCAATTGATTAGTTAAAATAGATACAAGAATCGACTTGAGGAGCCTTTAAGGTAGAAAAGATAGATTCTCTTAGCATCTCTAAATCGGCTAGAACAGGATCGAAAAGCTGTTTATGATTAGATAATAAAAATAAGAAGTTCAATAATGTAAAGTAATCCCTAACCATCAGCTCCTTATAATTTAAAAAGGGGAGGAAATGAAAGCACCCACAGTGAAATCATCTAAAGCAAAAAATCCAAATTACAAAGAATCTCCAGTTAAATAGCAGCACAGTCTGTCCATTTGGAAGGAAGCTAACTATAATACTCCCTTCCTCCATAGATAATGAGTAATATAGCAGTCTAAAACAAGCTGGGCTTAGAGGACACAAATATTGACTTGTAAAATATGGCCAAGGATAAACTAATCTAAAACTATTAGTTCGAGAAGGATAAGAGGATATTGGCTTAATAGAGAGTGATGAGGTTATAAGAAGGAAATTAAGCTCTTACTGAGGAATGCATCAGGAAGAATGACCTATATAAGTAATATTAAGATAGATATAAAGATGAGATACTAATCAATAAGAAACTATCGATGTAAAAACTGTAGATTTAAACAAAATATAAGATATGCATGGAGGATCTTACCAAGATTGAGAAGGAGTTATAATAGCTCAGAGTAATTAATAAAATAATAGAGCAAAAATCAGCTCATCTAAGTGGAATTTCTAATAAATCTACTTTATTGACGTTGAACCAAAGTCTTAAACTTACAATTTAGCCTTAAAAATTATGTAAAATTGAAAAACTAGCCTCCATGCGTTCATTTATTATTGTAGAAAACGATTAATAGCTGAACGAGGTCAACAAACAAAGAGCCAGTTACTAGCAAGATTATAAGATTCTATTTAGCTTATTTTCTCATTCCAAAATTTTACCCAACTATGAGTAATTCCAGTCCGCAGTTGGAACTAGAACAATAATATCTGAAATGTTCGCAGACGCTGTCACTAAGACCGAACTTCTGTATGCCTTTGATGAAATCAATCCCTTGCATTATAATAAGTATATCAACGATAGAGAAAATCTGCTGATTATCATCAAACTGAAGAATCAGATTATCCTTGGAGCATTTGCAGGAAAGGTAGAAGATAACGAGCACACTTAGAGCTTTATCTTTTCGATTAGTTCAAAAAGACAGCCAACAAAACTTATGCCCTCCAAGAGAATAAAGAAAATTGATATTGATAGCTCAAATCTTGTATTTGGAATCGGAGAGCTGAGAATAAAAGCAAAGACATTAGAGTTAAGCTGCAATATTGGCTGCTTTCAAAGCATTTTTACTTAAAATAACCGTGCTGCCAGGATCGAAAGTTTCCTATAAACCTCATAACGCTCGCACACCATGGAAAGCTATGAAATACATCAAATATACTTCTAAAATGATCAATGATGACGAATAATAAAATATATATATATTTAAAGATGGTTCTGTATTTATAATTAAGCATTCAAGTTCAAATGATTATTGGATTTAATTTATAATTTGGTCAGTAGCGAATGTACGAAGGGTTCCTCTCTAACATTACAGAGAAATGCTAAAATTCATCGAGTTCGCATAGCCATCTAAAAGGTGAGCAGGAATATTCAAATTTATCGAGAGATTAGCATCATTATTCATCCGCTAAAAGATAACAAAGTGTACAATCTCGTCAAAGACACTCCTTAAATCTTCAGTCTAAGCTTGATAACTTGAACCATGATTTGAAATGCGCGGGATTCAAATAGCTCTCTTCGTTTTGTTTCTGTGAGATGAGCAATTTCGATCAAATTTGCTAAATGTATGAATCTGCCTATTTAGTTTCAACGATATCCTCTGTGAGAATAAAAAGATCATAAAGAAGAATAGAGACCACTCTGAGCACATATACAAGCAAAATCATTACATAAGATAACTTGAAGCATCAAGCGAAAAATTGAAATAAAGTGAGGAAAAGGCATTGAGGTAAAAGGAAATAAACTATTAGAAATACATGAAGGCAACAAAATAGAATAAAGAAAAAATGTATGATTGGATTTATTTAGGTAGAAGATAATGAAAGAGAAAGAGACATTTGCGAGGGAAAAGAAGGGTTGGGCTCAGAAGTAATAAGCCATGAAGTATTTATCCCGAAACATTGAGTAAAGAATGAAGCACCTTTAAGATAAGGTAAAGAAAATGCAAAAAAGTGATAAAATCGAATACAAAAATATTTTTGAGGTACACGCTCCTCTTAGTAAAACATCATAAAGATCCTTTGTGCAATCAGAATATGAGCATTCAGTGGTCCGAACCATTGAAACACACTGCAAAATGCTTTAATAATAAAATAACTCACTCAAAGAGCAGCTAAGATAAATATTTGCCAATATACAAAGGATCGTTGCAAATTTAGGCCATGCATAACAGCAAAATTTATATAGATAAGAGATCATTGAGCTCCCTTACAATTTCAATAAATCCAAAACCCTTACATAGGTTATAAAAAAGAATCTATGGTTTATATAGGAGAGACTAAATGAGCCTAAAATGCTTCCAATAAAATCAGTTTCTAGCAACAGTTCCTACGATGTGAGCGAGCTAACCTAAAGTTTCCGAGTCCTGAAAGGATTTCATGATACCTGGTAATAGATAAATAATAAAAGAAAAGCAATAGTACCTTATTTTGTGAATATTTTCAGCAATAAATAAAAAATGTAGAAACTTGCCTAAATGATGGATCATAAGTAGTATCAATAAGCAGAGAATACCAATAAATATATGCAGGAAGGTTTTGATATTTAAGGTTACATTAATAGGAAGATTGAGGAATACGATCGTGAGTTCAAAATAGTAAGTATAGAGAGAGATCAGGTTTAGAGTCTGCAGTCTGACATTATTTGATTGTACTTCCATAATATATATTCAATAATAAAAATATTAATAACGCTAAAATCTCAAAAGCCTTATTTGAAGTCAAAGGAAAGGCTAAATAAATAAAAGAAATGGTACAAGCTTCAAAGTAAAATACATTTCCTGTATATATACCTAAGCAAATAAATCATAAGCATCATTTTAAATGTGGATGACTGTAGTCTTATAAATCAGAAAACTATTTCGAATATTACTTGTAAGATGGTAATTAAGGTGAACTGGCATGTCCAACTTGAGAACTAAGATTTTCATCCTACAAAGCGATAGATTTAGCTCCATATGCCACAAATGAAAATAGCTCTGAGAAACTTTGTTTGATCAATTATTGATTTTGCTCGACCATCCTTTATATTTCCTAGTCTTCATCAATAAAAATAGATTAAGGCAATTAACTAATATACAATTATAGTTTTTGGTATTTGCCTCCCTCAGTTATTATTTCAAGCGTTTTGATTTTTTAATTTAGTTGTTTTTTGAACTCCTATAATATTTTCTTTGAGTTAGCTTCATGATGATTGAATATATTTTTGAGTCTTTACTTGTTTTATTATAAAGTTTTATTTAATCTTTTACTAAATTCAGTCTCTTTCTCTCTAATTATCTTCTTTACATATTCTCCACTTGAATTAATAATTTGTTCATGAATAAAATCACTGATTTGATTTATAAGTGTTTTATCTTACGCATTCTATCTTTATAGGGCTTACGTGAATTATTTTTCGATTGTAGACAATTTCATCTTTGCTTATTATTTCAGATTTATTGATTGACTCTCTACAATTTTTCCTATCTATTCAACTCTTTATTTGATTTTTTAGAAATTTCTAACTGTATGGCTTAGATGCACTTCAATAATCTACTTGATAAACTTATTGGATTTTTGATGTTGCTCATTTACAATCTTTTAGTCATAAAATTTCTTCTTTTCTTCATTTTATCTTTTTATTAGCTAATCAAACAAAAACCTGATTCTTTAAAAATACTAAATTGCGTTTTCTTTGAACTGGTGGACCTGCTCAGCACTGTCAGTCTTTAGTTATTAATTAAAATACCTTGAGTGTTTTAATTTAATCCACGCATTCTTTCAAGTAATTAGTTATTTTTACCTTATCGTTCATGTTGGAAAAATTAAAATATTATAAGTTGTAGATCTATGAGAAATAATAAAAGAGAAATCTAAGCTCTGAAGCTCTAACATTTTCCATATGAAAAACATGGATTAAATAAATGATAAAGGTTTTTTACAGCTATTTTGAACTAATAAATCGATTTTCGTTAAGAGGGGCTCAAAAACAATTTTTAAATAAACGTAAATAAATGAAATTAAACATTAGCATTTTTACTAATGTAAAATTGAATAGTTATGGTCATAAAGATAAATTATTTAACTCAAGGATTAAAGAAGAATTTTATTGAATTGCAAAATATTCGAAAATAAGAAATTATAAGTTTTTGTTGAATGTAAGGATGGTGTAGAATAAGAACTTATTTATAAACCGATTTAGATCTCTGAAGCACAACTGTAGCAATTAGACAATATTCAAATGTCCACAAAATAATCCGAAGGAAAACCCAAAGCGTTCTATAATTCTAGCAACTGTTAAAATCCTCACTATCCCAAATATAAAAGAAATCTGAACCTAAACTAAAACAAGGTCCATTTGTAGACCCATCTTACAAATAAATCCAATCCTTTCTCACTCTGTTAACATCTTCCGAAAAGTTCCTAAATGATCATTTATATATAAATTTACAGAAGCCCAACTTTGAAAACTATGTTAGTGAAAAGAACAAACTATAATTAATTTAAATTGATGAAAACCAATTCGGAAGTATTGACCATTTTCTCGAATATAACGGAAATGATTCTTCAAAGCAGGATATCCCAGCATCCCAAGCACCTCCACAGAATCCAGACCGTAAAGAGTGAAATATAGGTGGCTAGAAGTCACCAACATCCATCAGATGAGTTGCTATATTTCCTCATCGACCGCGAGTACTATCAAATAAAAAATAAACTCATGGTTAAAAATCGTAAAAACCAATCAAAAGCGATAACTCTAGATCTTCACTTCACTATTTTCGATAAGGAGACCTCCATGAGTGAAACCGCAGAAATTTGGAAAATTACTCTAAATCGAAAAACAGTGCATCATGTAGAAACATCCGATTGCATACATGAAATAATGAATTTGCTGGCAGAAATAATAAAGCAACTGACTTGCTCATATAATTTCAGCGAGCTACTCAAAGACAAAGAAACTTCAAAGAAATACATAACTGATTATAAGTTGGACATTTCTTGTGGCTAGCCACAGTCCTGTAAAACTGACTTTCTTTACTCAATGTGGAACTGCAAAGCAAGAATGAACTAGTCCTATGAGCTAGACTTTTGTTGCTTTTGGAGGCCAAAAATGAATTTCATTCAAATTTCATTAAGCGCACAATCAAACATCAGAAAGAGAAATGCATCCTAGGAGACACAAGTTGACTCAGTTAGCAGTATTAAGTAGAGCAATGGAAGAAAATTTTGGTCTATGGATGAATCCAACCAAGCCTTTTAGATTTATGACTCTTAACTTGATGTTACAATAATCAGTAGCGACAGTGACTCCCTCTCCAATAGTCGCCACAGAATCCAGCCCATCGCAGTGGGAGAAATAGACTAGTTTTAGCTGCTTATCTAAGACACAATGAACGAGTAAGAGATGTTTTTAATCTAAAACCAAACCCTGTTTTAGAGTTGGTAAAAGTTAATAAACTCCAACTTTCACTACTGATTTATATCTATTTATGCATAGTAATTCCAACGCTTGTATACCTTTTAACACTCTAAATATGGGCTATGATGGATATATTTTTAAAATAATATCAGTTAATATGAAATCTAACAGAGGTAAATAAAACAATCAGAATTCGATTAACAGCCAGTATGTTTCATCGACATATCGTGTGTAATCTGATCAAAAGGATCTAATTATCAAGGCTTTGCGTAGTGACCATGAGAATTTGAAAAAGAATTAAGGGGAATACTATAAGATACATGAGCATTATAAGCAACTTCAGAATAGATATAAGCTTCTTAGTGATTAAAAAGTAAGTGCTCACCTATTTAGGCAAATGATGATAGGGATTTCAAGATGAAGCACGAGGCCGCAGTTAGAAATATTGGCCAACTAAAGAATGAAATTGATGCATTAAAGGCAGAATTAAGAGACAAAAAACTATAAATTAGCGATTTAGAGAGTGACTCAAGTTCACTTAAGCAGTTACTAGACTAAAAGAACATTGAGCTTGAAAACTATAAGAATGATTTCAAAGGATGCATTGGTAATTAGATGTTGATACAGCTGACAGCTAAGAACTTGGAGCTGAGAAATAGAGTTTAGCCAATGCCTCTTCAAAGCTACGAGGAATTATCGGACAAATCCAAGAGGAACATAGATTGTTAAAAGACGACAATGAAAGTGTAAGCAAACGTTTGGAGTAGCTGGAAAAATATTATCAGCAGTTGACGCTCCAAGACAAAATTTTGAGATAGAAAATCCAAGGGTACTAGAACTAAAACAACCAGCTAGATACAAATATTAACGATATGTACGACCAGTTGTCAGAGCTATAGCTGGCAATCAAAAAGGCTCAGGATGAACTTGTGGATCTGCAGCAGGCGACTTCTGAGATTGGACTCAGAAACGAAAAGTATAAGACTGAGTGTCATCATGTGCAGAAGAATACTCAGGCGGAAATTATCAAAAATAATAATCTGATCAAGGCTTTGAAGAATGCAGAGTATACTCAAAAGGTGAGGGGTGGGCAGATTGAAGAGGCTTCTCGTGAGCTAGCTGCTCTCAAGGAGGAAAAGAATACGCTCAACCATATAAATGCCAAATTGAGCTAAGATCTTTAGGCCTGCTTGGTTCATCTATAGAATCTAGGACTGATCAATTCGAAGTTAGTGTAACATCTCCAATCCTTTTCTTCAGAGGACGAAGAAGTGAGGGAACTGATAAACCGCAAGCCAAGGGTTTAAATTTGCAAGACCAAAGTGAACGAGGTGCAGAAGACATATTACTCTGACCGATTCAGCAGTGAGACCAGGATCGGAAGTAGTAGCCGCCGTGAATATTGATTATTCAAATGCCTTAATAATATTCTACTTAATCTTATAGTTTATCATAATTGTGTTTGATTCCTTATAATCTTTTGCAAATAATAATAAAATAATGAGTAAAAAAAATAATGCAAGAATATAGAAATGGCGAAACATGATAAAATAGAATAAAATAGACGATCCTATTCTCTTGAAATCTCGCATAAGAAAAGGAATACCTTCGGCTATACGGCCTGTAGCGTGGCCTTACATCATCAAACTGGATAAATTTATCAAGAAACATTCAGATAAGTGCAATTATTCCAAATTGATCAATTCTCCCTCCAATTCCACCTATGAAATAGGCCTAGACATTCCTCGGACCTTCCCAGAAGAATAGGATACAAACGTCCTAAAAAAATCACTGAACAATGTGCTAAAAGCCATTTCGATTGTGTATCCAAAAGTAGGATATTGCCAAGGAATGAATTTCCTTGCCCTGCGTCTTCTACAAATTATCTAAGATTAATAGGCATTTTGGATTCTATACTGCCTTTTTTAGTCAGATAAATATTTGAGTAAGAAATGAATTATTTTAGTGAAGAATTTTATTGACCCTAAAAAAATATAACAATAAAGTTACGTCTTTAGTCAGTTGTTAAAAGACAGTGCTCCAAAGATAACCTCAATCCTTGAAAAACAAAACCTCGTTATACAGATATTTACTATTAAATGGTTTATGACGATATTTAGCTCAGTTTTTAGTCAAGAGTTGTTTTATAGAGTATTTTAGGTGTATCTTAATGAAGGATGGACATTTATTTATGCAGTTGCATTGACTTTACTAAGAATAAACTAAGATAAAATTCTAAAGAATTCATTTGAAAATAATTTGCTTTTGCTTAACTCATAAATTACTCATATTCGAAACATTGATTAGTTTATGGAAGAGGTCTGCAAAATATAAGTTTCCGAAAACAAAATATAATTATATGTCGCATAATATGCCAAATAACAAATGTAAAAATCATTAAAGAAGTAAGGGGAGATGAGCCGTAACAGTACACTTGTAAACTTGAGATAGAACAAAAAGCCTTCTTTACCTGTTCCTCAAGACTAAGCCCATTAATAAATGTAATTTCAATCGAAATCATAATAAATAACATTTGAAGTATTTGAGTTACTAAAGGAATAGAAAGTTAAATATTTTGATTGATTTAAAATATATCCTTTTGAATTTATTGATAGATATAATCATTCTTGTGTAAACGATAGACGTTATAGTTATCTTTTTGTCAATTGTCTGAGCTAGAAATTAGTCAATTCGGATAAATTTGCGCAAAAAACTTGCCGGATCACTTCAGTTTCGTATGTTGTTGATTAATTGCGCTTGCCGATGCCAATTTTCGAGAGGGTTTACCAAATTTTGAATTTGAATTCTTACATATTTCTTTAAAGGTTTCGAGTTTTTGAAAGGATGGTTTAAAAGGTATCTCTTATTTTAGCCTTATCTTTGAAATATTTAGACTTTATCTCCTCGATTTTTCTTTAATAAGTCTAATCTATTCTATCGATAACTTTTTTCATTTATCTCTCTAGAGTATATGAATTTTATTGACAATTTTTCAGGCTTTCCTCAATTACTTTCAGATCGTTATCAATTTTACCTCGAAGAAGTTGATTATCATTAGCAACAGAATCGATTGAATCTTTCAAAGGTGCCACTTTATGTGTCCTATGCTTGGTAAGACCGTATGTACAGTTCACACAGAGTACTTTTCTTTCTGTCAGGCAGTAAAGGGTTAAAATATTATTGTGCTGCATACATCTGAGTTGCATATTATTGCTATGCATAAGATTAAACAGATTAATGCAGGCCTACATTTTTTATTTTTTATACTATAATTGATCTGTCATGACGTCAATGTAAGCAACGAAGTCAAGATTCTTTATATTCTTAGTCTTTTTAAGTAATTAACCTTAAGTGTTTGATGAATTTATAGGGTCTTTACTTGATGTATTGATACGACCGGCAACACTTTTATTGATTTGGTCTTTCTCACTACTCTTGTTTTTTGATCGATTGTTGTCTCTTGTCCTCATCTATAAACAATAAACTATCTTATTAATGATTATCGTATTATTTATTAAATGAAAAAAAAACATTACCCTGCTATTTACCTCTTGCTTTAGATGGATAAATGAATTTATAGCCGAGTAAATGTCAATAAAAAAATAAGGAGGATTGTAAAATGTTAAAAAATAGCTACTGATCATTAATTTTGTATGTGTCAGTCCGTTGCTTACCAGGGACTCAAATTCATATCGCCTTCTTACTAAAATTCAGGCATTGTTGAAATTCTTTTGCCCTTATCGAATGGCTCTGTCATTCTAAGCTGGGAACTTTTTCTAATTTTCTGTATGAGAACCTTGCGAAGGGGACGCATTGGATCTTCATAGTTTGATTAGCATGCCTGTCCTTGACAGGTAATTACTGTATTACTGCATTTCTTGTCATTTTAAGCTTTCTTAGTCAGCTTTGCTTTGTTCTTAGCCAACTCAATCAAATTAGCTCTCCAAAGATAAGGGTTGTTTTCATTTTCCTATATACTTTTATACTGTTAAAGACTGACCATCTTCATATTATTAGTCTTCATTTTATCATTAATTTTTTTGCCTCGCTCATTTAGAACCCGACGATTTTATAGAAGTTTCTGAGGGTTAATTTTTCTGCTTTTGAAAAGGGAGGGATAGCAAATAGCAAATGTTTAGAGTTGCTAAAAAGATGAAGCTCGTTATGTTACTTTTTCAAGAGATAATCGTGGCTGGTTGCATGATTTTCTTAATGTGAGTGATAATGCATTTGTCAGGTAAGCACGATCTTGACAAAAAGAATGAATCGTTTAAGTCTTTTATATCTTTTTGAATGTTTTGGTCCTTCTTTTAAATGAAAACATTTTAATCTTCGATATTAGAATATTTATACTTCTTATAATGCGAAATTACATTCATATAAAAATGTTTCCCTTTGTATCATCTCAAAAACATATATTTTTAAATAACATTAT
>JACCDV010283669.1_pt1 | contig 12895 bp, 15 predicted proteins | sample 7446131 | NCBI WGS metagenome assembly JACCDV01 (sample SAMN15323448, study PRJNA562643) | freshwater metagenome | isolation source: river surface water | place: USA:Blue River Watershed | collected 2017-08-17 | reverse complement strand
GGTTCGAGCCCGCCCCCAAGCACAGCATACACAAAAAGCGCCATTAGGCGCTTTTTGTGTATGCTGTGCTTGGGGAGCAACTGACTAATGTCAGTTGCGTGCGGGCTCGAAAGGCGCAGACATGTTTTGCGACCATAGGAGCAAAACGGTCGAGCCGGGGTCGACAACACTTATTAGAATTGGAACGTAGTGAACAATTATAATTAGTGACTGGTGACCGAGCCCTGGCTTAAAACGAGTAATTAAACTCAAAATAATCTAGCTATTAGCATGACCAAAGTCCGCCCCAGACCCAGTTTCGCTCTGTTTTATATATGTTATGCTTCTTATCTGTATGGAAGATAAACCCTTAAATTTACGAAGTGGATATTATCGAGTTAGCATAAAAGCATTGATCATTGAGCCTGATACCAATAAGTTCTTGCTCGTTCAGGATAAAAACTCGGAGTGGGATTTGCCGGGTGGCGGTCTTGACTGGGGTGAGTCCCCGCAAGAAGGTCTTATTCGTGAGATAAGAGAAGAAATGGGAATTGAAGTTATTTCAGTTGCTTCTGACCCTTCATATTTCATCACTATGGAGCGTCACGCTGACACTTTATGGACGGCTAACATAATTTACGAGACGAGTTTACGTGATTATAATTTCACTCCAACAGATGAGTGCATAGCTATAACATTTGTTTCAAAAGAAGAAGCTGCTTCGATTAACATTTCGGTGCCAGTAAAAAAGTTCCTCGAAGTCTTTAATCCTAACCATAAATAAATATATGCAAGACGAATTCGAACTCACGTATCTAGTCAAAGAACTACCAACTGACGTGCAGGGTAGTCCCTCAAAAGAAATTTTAGATATTTATCTGCCAGCGAACGCTGATCATGCCATTTTGCGTATCCGTAAATCAGGCGACAAATGCGAAATAACCAAAAAAGTACCTGCTCATGGTACCGATTCTTCGCATCAAATAGAAAATACAATCCCGCTAACTCCAGAAGAATTTGCAGACCTCTCGACCTTGCCAGGGAAGCGGGTTCGTAAGCTTCGATACTACTATCGTGAAGCCGGAATTGATTATGAGATTGATGTATTTCAAGATGGATTAACTGGTTTGATCTTGGCTGATGTAGAGTTCTCTTCAAACGAAGACAAAGCTAAATTTGTGCCACCTACCTGGGTTCTCGCCGATGTTACCCAAGAAAAGTTTGTGGCTGGAGGTATGTTGTGCGGCAAGAGCTATACTGATATAGCTACACTATTGGCACGGTTTGATTACCAACCTTTAGCTATCTAGACAATTTAGTTTGAGAAGCGTATCATATACTCACTATGAAGCTGACCCATCACATCGCCACCTGGAGTAGTTTCTCCTCATCCTGCGTTACATCTATCCGCACTGGAAGGTAGTTTTTGAATATCGCATGATAACATCGAAATCCGCCTTCCGAGGCGGATTTTCGTTTACGGAAATACGAGGCTTGGAAATGTTCAAACAGGGCAAGTGCCCAACAGACGGAGGAAAGAAAGATGTGTGAACCGTTGTATTACGATGAGGACGATCAAGTAATAACCCTGTATGGGGTGGTGCATGAGGCCATGTTGGCCGGCAAGCCCTATGCGGAGGTGGTATCTACTGCCCAAGCTTGGGTGCAAGAAAAGGGCCGGAAGTACATCCGTACCTCGGTAGAGGAAAAAGACGGCCAGCTGTACCTGGTCGTTCGTACCTGTGCGAACAGCGACGAGGTTGGCCGTAAAGATTGTGTCGTCTCCAATGATGTACCGGTCCCGGCACCGTTTATGGCGATTGCGCAGGCGAGACTGCGAGAACAGCTGCAGTGACACCACACACAACATCGAAAAAGGCGGTCCCATGGGACCGCCTTTTCTCTTATGCCTTGTGAATCTGAGATTTCACTCGTAGCTGTGTCGAACGATTCTTATCAAGCTTGGGCAAACGGATTTCAAGAAGGCCATGCTTTTCCTGAGCATCGGCTTCGTCGATTACAACTTCTTCCGGAAGGAGAAGGGTGCGTGAAAATGATCCCCAAAATAGTTCACGGTGGTAATAGTTGTCGTCTGCTGATTCTTGGTATTCTTCACGTACACCTCGTAGGGTTACCATGTCACGGGTAATCGAAATATCCAAATCATTAGGTGATACACCGGCGACAAGAGCTCGAATCACGATAGCGTCCCTGGTTTGGTACATATCAACTGGCAATTCGCCTTCTTGGGGCGTGTGATCGTGAGCGTTGTCATTTTCTTGCCAATTATCTTCCTGATTATCGCCGTACTCTTCGGCTTCTTCATTATCATCATCACCAAAAGAATGAGTGTCAGATAATACACGATCATAATCATCGTGTTGTACATTGCCGGTGAGTCGGTCTAGGAATGATGGTTTTTTCATAAATAAAGAATGAACTTATGCTGCCTTACGTTCGATTTGCTTGATCTTTTCAAATAATAAGAAGAGTATAATGATACCTATCCAGACGAAGAGAAACACTCCAAGGATAGTTTCTCCACTTCCATCCATTATAAAAAAGTTAAAGAGGGCATGCAATACAATAGCCAGGCATAACCCAACCATACCGTAGGTGATTTGAGCGATTTTTGATCGGTAAAAAGCAAAAGCCAGGAAGACCCCGACCGTGCCAGAAGCTAGTGTATGTAATAAAGTAGAGCCCAAAAAGCGGAAAGATCCAGTGAGAGTGGTGTTGAGATAGTCACCACTGGCAAGTGGCGAAAGTAAGAATAAGGTATTCTCCAGACAGGCAAAACCTAAAGCGATGGCAATCATATAAATGATCATATCAATGGGTTCATCGATGGCTTTGTTCCACAACATAAAGGCCACTGCCAGGGCGTATTTCAAGACCTCTTCGATGATGACCCATACCACGATGAGGTTGGTCCCAACGTATAGGTCTATAGCAGCCTTTTGTAGAGGAAGCGCCAATGGCACTACCGCCATACCGGCAATGAAGGTGATAGCGATCAATAGCAATGGTTCGGGTTTAAGTTTGTCTTCTCGTAACCAAAACCACAACCAAAACAACGCTGGTACCAGTCCGCTAGCAAAGGCGATAGCAAAAATCTGAGGAGTTAATTCCACACTGATATTGTACCAGGCGACATTCAGAAAATTGCATCCCGCGGGCCCTTAACGGGGAAAAGGAAAGCTTCTCCTGTCTTTGGAGTAGTGTGGGTACCAAACAATTAAGTTTTTTACGCTTTTGGCCACTTGGCTACCATCAGCATCTCCGCGTCTTTCATATGACCTGGCAGCTCTTGCCAGATAGTTTCGGTCACAAACGGCATGAATGGATGAAGAAGCTTTAGAGATGTTACGAGGTAATGGGTGAGCATGCGCTGACGTGAGGCGCGCTCTTCGGCGGTGCCTGCGAGGAGCGCCTTACTCTCTTCAATCACTTGACTGGCGAAGTGGTCCCAGACGAAGTGGTAGATCTTTTCGGCGGCGAGGTCGAAGCGGTCGTTTTCCATTTCTTTATTGATGGCAGTTACCATTGGGTGGAGGTTTGCATCCTCAAAGGCTTGATCAGCGGCGGTGTGTGGCGGCTGTGGGGTGTAGTCGGCAGTGTTATCAAGCACAAAGCGGGTGATGTTCCAGAGTTTGTTGGCAAATTTCTTGTGCGCATTGACCTTATCGGGGTCGAGATTCATATCGGTCCCGGGCACGTTGTTCATCATGAGTGCCATGCGCAGTGCGTCGGTACCGTACTTTTCTTGAATCTCACTAGGTGCTATGACGTTACCTTTACTCTTACTCATCTTTTTGCCGTGTTTATCGCGCACCATCCCATGGAGATAGATTTTCTTAAAGGGTACTTCACCGGTGCGGTAGAGACCGAGCATGACCATGCGCGCCACCCAAAAGAAAACAATATCTTTACCAGTTTCCATCACTGCGGTCGGGTAGAAATTTTTGAAATCAGCGCTTTCACCACCAAAATCGGTGACACACAGTGGCCATTGACCAGAAGAGAACCAAGTATCGAAAGTGTCTTGTTCTTGTTCAACGGTACCTCCGCACTTGGTACAGGCAGTGATACTGTTATCAAGGTCGACCATGCCGTGATGGCACGCGGTACACACTTTGGCGGGAATAGGGATACCCCAAGCAATCTGACGGGCGATAGGCCAGTCTTCGATATTCGAGAGCCAGTGACGGAAGACACGCTCATCACGTTCGGTGACGAAGCTGTAGCGACCAGCATCAAGCGCCTCAAGCGCTGTCGCGGCGAGCGGCTTCATGTTGACGAACCATTGCTCTTTGATTTGTGGTTCTATCTCGCGACCACATTTGTAGCAGCAAGGGACAGCGTGGCGGTATTGCTCATCGATTTTGACAAGGAGTCCCTTTCCCTTGAGCTTTTCGACAATCAACTTGCGAGCATCGCGAATATCTTGTCCTGCGAACTCACCAGCAATCGGGAGGAGCTTGCCCCGCCAATCGATGATTTGTTCGTAGTCGAGATTGTGACGCTTTGCAATCTCAAAGTCGATACCTGAGTGCCAGGGGGTGATAGTCATCACACCAGTACCCATCTCCGGATCACCCGCTTCGTCTTTGATGACAGTGGCAGTAATCGGGCCATTGATCCATTCGAGCTCAATCTTTTGACCGTGCTCATATTCTGCATAGCGTGCGTCATCCGGGTGCATGACCACGTACTTGTCGCCGAACTTCGTCTCGGGGCGAGCGGTACCAATCACAAATGGTCCGTACTGGAAATAGTAAAACGGTTCGGTTCGTTCCTCGTGTTCTACTTCAAGATTCGAGAATGAGGTCTGATGCTTCGGGCACCAGTTACTTGAGCGCGCACCACGGTAGAGGAGCCCATCGGTTTCGAGCTGTTTGAAGGTCTCATAGACGACACGCTTCACACGATCATCGAGAGTGAATAGTTGTCGTGACCAGTCGCAGGAGGCACCGAGTGAGCGTACCTGGTTCTGCATCATACTTTTATTCTTTTGTACGAAATCGTAGATTTCACTATACAGTTCTTCTCGTGTCATTTGAAAACGGGAACGACCCTCTTTTTCAAGATGCTTTTCGTACACTACTTGGGTCTCAAAACCAGCATGGTCTGAGCCAGGGAACCAGACGGCCTTTTTACCCCGCATGCGCTCATAGCGGACCATAATGTCTTCAATGGTAACAAACAGGGCGTGGCCAGCGTGGAGTGAGGCATTAGCATTGGGTGGCGGCATCACCACTGCAAAAGGCTCAGTCCGATCTCCGGGCAAATTGTCTGGATTGAAATAGCCTGATTGTTCCCACAACGCGTAGATACGGGCTTCGTGATCGCCCGGGTTATAGGGGCTTGTAAAGAGGGCTGGGGTGGTACTTTGACCTTGATTTTGCTCGCTCATAGTAGTCGCATCGTAGCACAAAAATATCGAATAGAGAACATTGAATATTGAAAATTAAACCTTAAATATCTCATCCCATAGGCCCGACCTATGTGGACATAGGTCGGGCCTATGGGATGGCGTCTAAAAGAAGGCCCGCGCAGGTGCGCGGGCGAAGTAATGCTGCTGACAGACCTACAATTGATCTGCTCGAGGCCACCCCTCGATGACGTCTTCCGGTGATGGCTGTCGCGGTTCAATTCCACCGAGTCCGCCGGTCCCGTCATGGGTGCGGTTGAGGTACTCGCCGCGTTCGCGACTTGGTCCCGTCTTCTTTTCAGCTTTGGGTGGAAATGGGTCTTGGTTACCATTTGGAACGAACGTCATGATTCCTCTCCGTATTGGATTTTTGCGCTTCCGGCTTGATTGCCGGCCGCTCCCTCCTCCCTAGGCCTTGCCTAGGGAGAAGGGAGCGGCCTACAAAAAACAGTGCGGGGTTCCCGTAGGGAACCCCGCACTGTTTTGTGATTGTATGATATTTCTACTTCATCACAAAAGCACTACGGTGTTCCCGCTTCGTAAACCAAAAATAGAAATAGGTTACAAATATGTGCTTCATAGGTTGTAGTTTGAATATAACAAAGATTAGGTTTGTTGCAAGTACCAGTTTAGGCAGTCCAACAAAGTAGATGAGGTGCTTTTGGTCTTAAAGAGTCCGGTTGCCGTCGGCGCGGATATACGCTATCGCCCCAGCAGTACGAGCGGTGGCGAGCTGTGCGTGGCCAGCGAGCGCAATCATGACACTATTATCAGTTGAGAGATGGCGATGTGGTAGGTAGACTTCGATATGTGGATGGGTGGCGAGGAGCTTTTCAGTGAAAGTCTGTCGCAAGAATGCATTGGCCGAAACACCACCGCCGATGATCAGGGTAGCGATGCCGAAGTGGTCGATAGCCTTCACCGTCTTTGCGTAGAGTGATTCGATAGCGGCGTCTTCAAAGTCACGGGAGAGAGCGTTCTTCTCGTCTTCGGTGAGCGTCTTGTCCCCGACGAGATTGCGTACGGCGGTCTTGAGACCAGCGTACGAGAAATCAAAATCATCACTATGAATCATCGGACGAGGCAGTGCTTTGTCGCCGTAGTGTGGGAGATTTGCGGCGCGAGCTGTGGCAGCACGCCGGCCAATCTCTGGTCCACCGGGGTACGGGAGCCCTATGAGGCGCGCGACCTTATCAAAGGCTTCACCGACGGCATCGTCACGGGTCTGCCCGATTTTTTCGTACTGACCCCAGTTCTTCATGAGGACAAGCTCGGTGTGACCACCAGAGACGAGGAGGGCAAGTGCTGGGAACTGGATTGGAGCGAGCGCATCATCGACCTCGACATCGTAGAGTGATGCGAGGATGTGTCCCTCCATGTGATTGACGGGGATGACGGGACAACCGACTACCTGTGCGAGGGCTTTCGCAAAACTCACGCCGACCCACAGCGCCGGCTCGAGGCCAGGACCACTCGTCACTGCAATCATATCAATTTCAGGCAATTGATGTTTCTTAAACCAACTCATGAGTGTTTCGGCCAATTCTGGTTCTCGTTCTAATATAGTCACGATAGCAGCCTCTGTTTCTGAGCTAATTTCGGTCGGTGCTTGTATCAGTAATTCGGCTTCTTGCAGAGCGACTTCAAGCAGTGGCACTACGGCTTTCGCATGTTCGCGTTTGGCCATCATCGGGAAAATGCCGCCATATTGATTATGGAGTTCAATTTGGCTCCGCAACCCATTACCGATAACAGAATAGGTGGCAGTAGGAAACTCACCATCAATATCGACAATACTGATTGACGTCTCGTCGGCCGAACTTTCAATTGAGAGAATACGCATAAAATATGAGAAGGTGAGGATTTGCACCTCACAGTAGTACATTATGAGCTGGGGCTGGTTACCCGGGTTTTTCGGGGTTACTCATTTGCACTCCTACTGTTAACCCTTATTCGGACGGCTACCTATTTCGTCACTTCTCGTCGCTAGTTATACCATAAAATATGGAATATTGAATATAATAAGAAACCGCCCACTCATGAAGAGGGGCGGGTGCTCGGGGTAGGCTGTCTTATTGGTAATCAAGATCTGATCAAAAAATCAAACGGCAAATCACGGAAACTTTTAACTTTTATTCCAGCGGCGTGTTTGTGACCGCCGCCGCCATATTTGGCCGCTATTGTTGCAACATCTACCTCGTCCTTACTACGCAGTGAGATGTTGATTCGTCCATTGCTACGGTAATAGACAATACCAAGTGGTGGTCTGGCCTCACTAGCATTAAGGTCGGCTAGCATATTGCCGAGGATGGTGCGGTAGTAGCGACTGGCGTTGATGGCATAACACTCGATACCCTCGAACACGATTTTTTCACGGTAGGAAAATATTTTCTGTACAATCTTGTCTTCGAACTTCGCAAGGAGTGCCCCTTTGGCAATAAAGTTGATGAGATTATTTTCGTCTTTGAGATGTTCTATGAGTGCGTCCCAAGCCTCGAAGGTCATCGGTGTCTCGTGCAAGGCAACATTAAACTCGCGGTGTTCGATGAGCGCAAAGCGCCAAAGGTCATGGTCTTCGACGTATTGGAGCACGTTTGGTACTGGTGTGTCGGGGTGAAAGTACTGCCAGGCTAGGACGGCGCCCGAGTGATTATTATCAAAGATGTTCTGGGGGTAGGCACGGACGTCGGCTTCAGCACTGACGTGGTGGTCAATGACAACGACACTTTTGTTGGTGTCGTTCAGTTGTTTAAGGAGTGGCGCATGGAAGGAGAAGTCGACGATGTAGATGACCTTACCAGTAAGTCCGTCGGGGAGGACTCCATGATCCTTCCATGGGAGGTACGTAGATGTCTCGCCAAACTTCTTCCAAGCAGCGTAGGCAGCGCCAAAGCCGTCCGGGCAGTCGCCATGGTAGATGATAATAGTATCCTTGAGTTGTGGTTCCATGCGCTTTAGTATAACTTAAAAGCAAAAAAGCCCGAAGGCTTTTTGGTGGTGACCGATACAGGACTTGAACCTGTGACCTCTACAATGTCAATGTAGCGCTCTACCAGCTGAGCTAATCGGTCAGGTGGGATTAGTATACTTACTTTTAATAAAACTGCAAAAATTTTTTACTGATGATACTATGTACGAATATGGCATTAGATGTCCCAAAAAATCCAGAAAGTATTGAACTGATTAAAGACAAAGTCTTTGATCAATATATGAAAATTAAGATCATGGACGACTACATTTCGGATTTGAGAGATTACTTCTCGACTGAAGAAATCAGTGTTTTTCAGCAATCAATTCTTGAACTAAGTGATGATGAATTGGTAAATCTCATCTCCATCCCTTTTGAATTGAGACATAAACTTTTTAAAAAATTGTTCGATGCATATACTGATGGTATGACTTTGGAGGCTGTAGTTAGCGGCTACATTGCACAAATGCAAGCGTATCAATATTCAATCGGGTACCATACTTCACCATATGATTTTGGTCCAGATGATAAAAATCAATGGAATATAAAAGGCACTGAATCTGATCATCGGGATAGTGACCGAATGATGGCCTATTACAGTATGCAGTACCGTCACTTGTTTAAAAAACGACACCCAAAATTTATTTATGCCGTTCGTTCATCAGTGGCAGATGGCTCACATAAAACTGATGGCAATTGGTATCGTGGAGATACACTGAGTGTCATTATGAAAGTTCCTTTTGACGAGGTCGTACAGTATGTCGAATCTACTGTGCGAAAAGAAGAACGACCCGCCTAGATGTTGTGGCGGGTCGTGGTGGCGATATTCACCGCTCTGACAGCATGGGCGATTTGGTTCTCGTTGTGAGCGAGAATTACAGCCCGTGCTTGAGGGTGACGTTCGAGTAATACTGGAATGTCATCGACGTTAAGCCAAAAATGAGGCTTGTGTGCGTGGATGATCATCACAGCATTGTAGAGCTGCAGGGGCACTGTCGGTACGATACCAGTCCAGTCCTCCTTGTTTGCGCGTTGGGCGACTGACGACCAATCCAATGTCATCATAGGAACCTTTCTCTGAGCCAGCTTATATATTAGCACAATTTACACATATTGTCAATTGTGTAACGAATCATATTATAAAAAGGTTCTATAGCATATACGCTATAATAATTAGATATGTGTGGCATCATTGGATATACAGGTAACAAGGCAGCTTTACCAATTTTGATTTCCGGTCTTGAGACCTTGGAGTATCGCGGTTATGACTCGTCTGGACTGTCTCTTGGCGGTCAGATATTGAAGGCGGTAGGTAAAGTATCTGCTCTCAAAGATAAGATTGATGTGCTTGCTGATATCTCGGCTACAACTGGTATCGCACACACACGCTGGGCGACACACGGTGAACCAACCGAGCAGAACGCCCATCCCCACACTGATGCCACAGGCCACATCCATCTCGTACACAATGGCATTATCGAAAATTGGCGTGAATTGCGGGCAGGACTTGAAGCTCAGGGTATCGAATTTTATTCGGCGACTGACACCGAAGTCCTGGCAAAGCTCATTGGACATCACTACACGGGCGACTTGCTCGCGGCTGTGCAGACGGCGCTTAAATTGGTACGTGGTGCTTACGGTATTGTGGTTTGGAGCAAAGACACTCCCGATACACTGGTGGTATCGCGTTTTGGCAGTCCGATTGTGATTGGAGTAGCAAATGACGGACGTTATGTTGCATCAGATCCTGTGGCACTATTGCCATACACAAAACGTTTAATTTTTTTGGCAGATGGTGAGACTGCGGTGTTGACACAAAGTCACCAACAGATTATTGCGACCAGTGGCCAAGTCCATACTGGTCAAGAAGAGGAAGTGTCTTTTGATATTGAGATAGCCAAAAAGGAGGGCTACGATCACTTTATGGAGAAGGAAATCTTTGAAGCACCGAGTGTGCTCGAAAACGCTATTCGTGGGCGAATATTACCTGATCATTCTGGGGTGAAACTAGGCGGGCTTGAAGCGGTAGCTGGCGAAATAGCGACTCTCTCACAGCTCACTATCGTTGCCTGCGGGTCGGCCTCGTTTGCGGGGCAGCTCGGACGACTGATGCTCGAGGAGTATGTAGGCTTGCCCACCACCGTAGAGATTGGGAGTGAATATCGCTATCGTCGCACGCTGGCACCAAGTGGTGCGGGTGTGCTGGCTGTTACCCAATCTGGCGAGACAGCAGACACCTTGGCTTCCATCAAAGCCGCCAAAGAAAAGGGCCTTCTCACTCTGGGGATTGTGAACGTAGTTGGTTCGAGTATCGCTCGTGAGACCGCAGCTGGTGTTTATAATCATGCTGGTCCTGAAGTAGCGGTCGCCTCGACCAAGGCCTTCCTGTCGCAGCTGACCGTCCTGTCACTTCTCACTCTCTTCATTGGGCAGACCAAGGGCACCCTGAAGTCAGAAGACCGCACTGCCATCCTACACGACTTGTCACGCTTGCCCGATCTCGCGAAGACCGTGCTCAAGAGTGCCTCTCAGATCAAAGCCATAGCCGAGAAGTACAAAGATATGGATAACTGTATGTACATCGGGCGCAAGTGGCATGCACCCTTGGCGTATGAAGGCGCTCTGAAGCTCAAGGAGACGACATACATCCACGCCGAAGGTTATCCGGCGGGGGAACTGAAGCACGGCTCGATAGCACTTCTTGGTCCAGACTTTCCGGTCATTGCGCTTGCACCAGTAGACGAAGTCTACGAAAAAACAATGTCCAATGTGGAAGAGATTAAAGCGCGCTTGGCTCCTGTCATCTTGGTGACTACAGAAGATAATCGTAGTGCAGTGGAGATCACTCCTGATGTGATCATGGTACCGAAGGTGCATCCTATGCTTCAGCCGATATTGACTGCTATTCCATTACAACTTTTGGCTTACTACATCAGCACTATGAAGGGGCTTGATGTAGATAAACCACGAAACCTTGCGAAGTCGGTGACAGTGGAGTAAATTAAAATCAGATGCTCATGTTAGTGAGGTGATGATGACAGAACCATGGGACCCTTTTGACAACGCTTTCGATCAGGCAATGTTGGCAGTTAGCCTGATTCCTGACAGTCAATATTCGGCTGCCTTGGAAGAATGGTCAAAGCGTGATCAGCAAGACGATCATGCCTGGGCGATGAGACAAGTACTCACCGACCTCATCAAGCAAACGCCAATCGCAGCTGCCTGAGCAACAACCACCGGCCCGCCTTTCTGTCGCGGGCCGTTTGTGTTTTTAATCAACAACAAAGACGATCTATATTTGGTATACTAGTACCATATGTTAAAAATTGGTAAAAAAGCCCCGACGTTTTCACTCGTTGATCAGGACGGAGTTACACACACCCACAAAGAATTAATGGGGCAGTGGACGCTCGTGTATTTTTACCCTAAGGATGATACTCCCGGGTGTACCAAAGAAGCGTGCATGATTGCAGATGTGTACAAAGATTTCAAACGCATGAAGGTGACTGTTTTTGGTGTGAGTAAGGATACCGCGAAGTCTCATAAGAAGTTTGCCGAAAAGTACTCACTGCCATTTACCCTCCTCTCAGACCCGACCATGGAGATGATGGACAAGTATGGTGCCTTGGTTGTAAAGAAGATGTACGGCAAAGAAGTTCGTGGTACCAATCGTATCTCATACCTCATCGGACGGGACGGTAAGGTGGCCAAGGTCTATCCTGAGGTTGATCCAGCTACCCATGCGAGTACTATTTTGTTTGATATCAAAAAAATCCTTAAGGATGAGAAAAAGCTGTTAAGTTAATGGGTGACCATAGGTGATTGGTGTCAGAAAGACTGGCGGGAAGACCGCGGGCTGCAACCCGTAGGGTTGCAGCCCGCGGTCTTTTGTGTTCTGGTTTGGCTACAAACAAGTCTCTTGGTAGGCATATTCCGCCTTAATTAACCGACCTAGTCAATATATAAAATATCACTTTTTGGTCTAAAAGTGTTTATTTGAGCCTTATAATGCAGTCATATCATTGTAGTTTTGAAGCCTTTGTCAAGTTGTTTCGGGACCAAACAGTGGTAAGATGGTCTCATAGATGGATATGACAAAAGTCGAGCAATTACATGCAAAAATCATCAAACATATCCAAACTCTGAAGCGAGAATTGGATCGTTTATCTGTGCGTGAAGCGGCACTTGAACGCTCAAAGCGCGCTATTTTGTTGCAAAAAGGCGATGATACTACCGAGGAAGAAAACGAGTCTTTTGAAGAAATAGTAGCCAATATCGAGGCGATTATATACGATCTGACTAGTTTTAAAGATCAGCTGCGTGAACGGACAGTACATACCGAGCGTGGTCTGCGTCTAGTTTTGCTTCATAGTGATGACAAAGATACAGCCGTACTATACCAATATATATTGGAAGGGGCAGAATTATGTGTACGTGATGCAGCCGCTGCTCGATCTGGTTATGATGAGCTCATTGCCAATATAAATGATATTACTCATTCACGAGATTTGTAG
>JACCDV010412906.1_pt1 | contig 12900 bp, 10 predicted proteins | sample 7446131 | NCBI WGS metagenome assembly JACCDV01 (sample SAMN15323448, study PRJNA562643) | freshwater metagenome | isolation source: river surface water | place: USA:Blue River Watershed | collected 2017-08-17 | reverse complement strand
TGCGCCGGTGCTGCGTGACCTGGTGGCTGACGCCGACGGCACCGTCCATGCCGTCAGCCTCGCCGCGCTATCCGCCTCCTTCGGCCGTGACGGCGACGTTGATTTCCTCCGTCCCGGCTCGGCCGGAATCGAAGTCGGCGGACATGTCCTCGCGACCCAGGACCTCGGCGTCGACATGCTGGTCAGGTTGCCTGCCGAGGCCAAAACCGCCGCGGAAGACGGATGGGCGATGCGCGCGGTCAACGGCGCCCATGTGTTCAGTTTCGGACCCCGCAAGGACGGCAGCCTCGAATTCCGCCTCGGCGAGCCGGGCTCGGCATTTACGTTAGCCGCGCCCGGCAAGGTGCCGGCCGACCGTTGGGTGCGCCTTTCCCTGTCGATCAAGCAAGGTGTCGCGTCGTTGCATGTCGACGGCGTCAAGTTGGCCGAGAAGCCTCTGGCCGGCCGCGCCCTCGCCGATCTCTGGACCAAGCCCAGCCTCCCGAATCCGGCGCAAACTCCGGTTCTCGTGCTGGGCGGTCAGTTCAGGGGGCAGTTGGCCGAACTCAAGGTGACGCACACGGGCGAACTTCCGGGCTTCACCGCCGCGGCCGCCGCCAAGTAAGTCCCCGGCCTTTCGCCGCCGGCTCAGCGCTTGGCGCCTTGCACGACACGAGTCCACTCTTCCGCCATGAGCCGATGCCCGGCGGCGGTAGGGTGGACGCCGTCCCAGATCCAGAACTCGGAAGGGGCGCGTCGCCGGGCGTCTTCAAAGACCTTGGGGAAGTCCACGATCTGCGCGCCGTGCTTGCCGGCCAGTCGTCGGACAACGTCGGCCAGGGCCGCGACCTTCTCCTTCCGGTTGGGGGATTTGTCGAGGGCCGGGCCGCTCGTACCGGTGAAAGGAAGGCAGAGGATGAGGCGGATCCTGGGGTTCGCTGCGCGAGCATCCTTCAACAGCTCGTCGTAGGTCTTCTCGAAGACTTCCGGTGTCACGCCCTTGGCGGCGTCATTGACGCCGATGAGCACGCTGAGAACGTCGGGTTTAAGTTCCAAGGTGTCTTTGGGCCAACGTTTGGCGAGGTCGAGGACGGTGTTGCCCGAGACGCCCCGGTTCAGGAAATTCGTCCGTTGCTCTGGGGCGCGCGCGCCGAGATCCGCGGCGAGCAGGAAGACATAGCCGTGGCCCAGCGCATGGTTCGGGTCGGGAGTCCGGCCGCGGGCGCCGTCCGTGATGGAGTCGCCTTGGAAGAGGACGCGCGTCAGGGCCGGCCAGGCCGCCGGAGTTTCTTCGGCGAAGAGGGCGGCGCTCGCGAGCAGCAGGAAGGACAAGGCTTTCATCGTTTTTGGGGCGGTTTGGTTCGAGGGGCGGAGGTTTCCGCAGGATCGTAAGCGGGGTTCGGGGTCGGCAGCTGGGCGTCGACGGAACTCAGCCACGAGTCCAGGCGGGACCTGAGCGCCTTGGATTGCGCGGGCCGGGCGGACGCGAGATCCTGCGTCTCGCCGGCGTCGGCCGAAAGGTCGAAAAGCTCGTCGTGCCCGTCCTCATAGAAATGCACCAGTCGGAAGTCGCCGCTGCGGATGGCGCTGTAAGGCGTGGCGCCGCCGGGATGGTAATGCGGGTAGTGCCAGAATAGTTCGGTGCGCATCGGCTTGGTTCCGTACTTCAGCAGGCCGCCCAGGCTGATGCCGTCGACGAGTGATTCCAGCGGCCTGACTCCGGCCAGCTCGAGCACGGTGGGATAGATGTCGATGGTCATGGCGGGGGTCGGTTCCACGACGCCTCTCCGCGTCTGCCCGGGCGCATGGATGATGAGCGGGACGCGCACGCCGCCTTCATAGGCCGAGCCTTTGCCCATGCGGTAGGGCGAGTTGTCGGTGGCCTGATGGTTACGCATCAGGAGGCCGCCGTTATCCGAGGTGAAGACGATGATGGTGCGGTCATCGATCGCTAGCCGGCGCAGGGCCGCGCGTATCGTCCCCAGCGCATCGTCCACGCTTTCGACCAACGCGGCGTAAGCAGCATGTCGTTGCCTGAGCGTGGGGTCGGCGGCGGCTTTCTGGGCGTATTTGGCGGCCACCTCCGGCTTGCCGGTGATCGGCGTGTGCACGGCGTAATGGGGCAGGTAGAGGAAAAAAGGTCGGTCCTTGTTGGCCTCGATGAATTTGACGGACTCCCGGGCTTCACGATCGGTCAGGAATTCCCCGGCTGGTCCGTCGCCGATCGCCGCGATCCGGTAAGGGGCCACATAGCTCGGCGGCTGACCTTGGGCGGTCCCGCCGACGTTGACGTCGAAGCCGTGCTTCTCGGGGTAGTACTCCTCGTCGCCGCTGGTAAGTCCCGGCGTGAGGTGCCACTTGCCGATGCTTGCGGTCGCATAGCCCGCCGCCTTGAACTGTTCGGCGAGCGTGATCTCTTCCGTGGGCAGGTATTTCCGCCAGTCCGGTATCTTCAGTTTGGCCTTGGGGCGGTCGTGTCCGGCGATCCAATCGGTGAGCCGCAGTCTGGCCGGATATTTGCCCGTAAGCAGGGCGGCGCGGGTAGGGGAGCAAACCGTGCAGGCCGAGTAGCCGTCGCTGAAGCGGACCCCGTCTTGGGCCAGCCGGTCGATGTTCGGGGTCTCGTAGAATCGGCTTCCGTAGCAGGACAGGTCCGTCTGGCCCAGGTCGTCGACCAGGATGACGATGACGTTCCTTGGCGCCGCCACGGCGCTTACGCAACCGGCGATCAGGTACGCCAGGATGAACGAAATGCGCATAAACGTGGGGATATAGACGGATTCAGGGGGTGTCGTAGCAAGCCATTAGTGCGTTGCCTGGGGCCGGCTGGATAGTTGAATTAATTAATGTCCCCCAAACGCCTTGTTTTCTGCCTCTGGATCGCCGCCGCCGCCCTGGCTGCTGGCTACTTCCCCTGGACGTCTGATTCTGATTATCGCGAGTTCGCAACGGTGGCGGTTAATCTCCCTGCCGTCAGGAGTGCTGCCCCCGTCAACGCCGCCATCGCCCAGCCTATTTCGGCGTCGACATCGACCCCGGTGACCACGCCTGCATCCTCTGCCGGTGTCGTCGGCTCAGCCATCGCAGAGGCCACGGTCAAGGTCGCCGCACCCATGGCTACGGTCACTCCGGACGCCGCCGCGCCGAAGTCGCCGACCGCGGACGTTACGCCGAGCTTCACGGTTCCGCGTTACCGCCCGGCCTTCCTCGCTTCCGCCGCCGAGCGTGAGGAGTCCGCGAAGTTGGCCAAGGTCTCCCGCAGCGACTTCTTCCGCGCCTGCGATCATGACCACGACCTGCATCTCGCCGCCGGAGCCGCCCCAGTGTACTTCTGCCGAGCCTTGAAGGCTCCTGTCGGACCGCAGTATACCACCGCGATCACGACCACCACCAGCTATCCTGAAAGCCAGACCTTCCTGCTGCACAGCCGCCCTTCGGCCACGCGAAAGATCTACCTGGACTTCAATGGTCATACCACGATCGGCACTCCCTGGAACAATACTTGGAGCCGGCCTAACGGTTTCACCACTCCGCCTTACACCATCGACGGCGACACCTCGACCTTCAATTCCGCGGAGCATGCCGTCATCCAGACCGTCTGGCGCCGCATGGCCGAGGATTTCGCCGCCTTCGACGTCGACGTGACCACGGAGGATCCTGGTTCGGCGGGCTTGCTGAAGACCGCCGGCAACGACTTAAGTCACGGAGTACGGGTCGTCTTCGGGCCTGACCAGAACAACACCGGCTATGGTGGCGTCGCCTATCTCGGCTTCTTCGATAATCAGCGCCTCTCCAACTCTTCGGACATCCCTTGTTTCGTCTTCGCCGACGTCGGCGCCGATGCCAAGTTCATGTCCGAAGCGGGTTCACACGAGGTGGGGCATACCGTCGGCCTGAGCCATGACGGCATCGCTGGCGGCGCCGACTATTTCACCGGACATGGCACCGGTGCGAATTCCTGGGCCCCCATCATGGGCGTCGGCTACTACAAGGACGTCGTGCAGTGGTCCAAGGGCGAGTACACCAACGCCAACAACACCCAGGATGACCTCCAGGTCATCAGCGGCTATCTTCCTTTCATCACCGACGACCACGGCGACACCCCGGCTACTTCGACGTTCGCCTCCGGCACTTCTTACAGCGGCGCCGGCATCATCAGCACGACCGCCGACATCGACCTCATCCAGATCGTCGCCGGCCGCGGTGACCTGGTCATCACTCCAAAGGTCGCGCTATCCTCGCCCAACCTGAAGCTGCAGGTCCGTGTCCTCAATGCTTCCGGCACGGTCCTGGGCACCTACACCGGTGACGGTACGGCGGGCAACCTCGCCCCCGGCACCATCACCGTGAACATTCCTCAGGAAGGCGCCCACTTCCTGGAGTTCAGCGGTGTCGCCAACGGCGACGGGGTTTCCGCTGGTTACACCGACTATGCTTCGCTGGGGTTCTACACTTTCGAGGCGACCTGGGGAGCCCCGGGCAACCGGACGCCCATCGCGAACGCCTCGCTCACGGCTCCCTTGACCTACAATTACGTGACACAGCCGAATCAGGTCGTGACCTTCAATGGGACGCTCTCCAGTGACCCCGACGGCACGATCACCCGCTATAGCTGGGATTTCAAGGACGTCGTCCCGCGCACGGCCGAGGGCGCAGTGCAGACTCATCGATATCGCGCGCCCGGCCTCTATTATCCGGTGCTCACCGTCACCGATGACAGCGGCGCCACCGCGAGCACCGTCGTCACCATCAACGTCACCGGCACCGTGCGTTCGGCCCGCTGCTCCCTGGCGTTGATCTCCGGCGCCTTCATCCGTCTGAATTCCGTCTCCGACGCCGCGAACGTGACCATCGAGGTCAAGGATCAGTATGGTAATCCGTTGCGCGGCGCGCTGGTCGACGTGGCGGTCTCCGGGCTGGCTCGCTCCCAGCGCACCACGTTGCGGACCGACATCATGGGTCGCGTCAACGTGAACTCGCCGGCCTTCCGCCGAGGCGCCACGGGCACCCTGCGCTTTGACGTCACCCGAGTGGCGTCCGCCACGCACCCTTACGTCGCGGCCGACAACGCCTGTCCGACGTTCGTGATCCTCTCGCGCTGATCGCACTTGGATGCAGGTCAAAAGGGCGGCCCTCGGGGCCGCCTTTTTCGTGTCTGCTGAACGCCTTTGGGCTGGAGCGGTATTGGGGGGCGCTTAGATTAATGCCACCCTCATGACCCCCGGAGTCGCCTCTACTTCCCGCCGAGACTTCCTCGGCGCCGCTGCTTTCGCCTTCGCCGGATTGGCCGCTTCCCGGCTGGCCGCCGCTGACGCCGTCAAGGCCGCGCCTGTCAAAAGGCCGCCCAATCCTTACGTCTATAAGTTCAAGATCGGCGCGATCGAGGCTTTCTCGATCAGCGACGGTCACATGCTCTTCAGGCAGGGCCTTGACCTCATGTGGCCGGAGTCCGACCGCCCCAAGATGAAGGAGTCCCTCGTCTTCCATCGCGAGCGCCTCGATGCTCTCCCTTTGTACGTCAACATCATGGGGCTGAAGATCGGCGAGGAGGTCGCGCTGATCGACGCTGGTTTCGGTGAGCGCCATCCTAATCCGAACTTTGGTTGGCTGGCCGAAGGCCTCCGTCAGCTGGGCATCAGGCCCGAGCAGGTGACGGCCGGCTTCCTCAGTCACTCGCATTCCGATCACCTCGATGGTTTCGTCGACAACGACCGCCCCGCCTTCCCGAACGCCAAGATCCATCTTCTCCGCCAGGAATACGATTTCTGGCGCGGAGCTGCTCCGGACTTCTCCAAGTCCAAGCGCGACAAGAAACCGCTGCCGGCCATGGTGAAGACCGTCTGCCGCAACTTCGACGTCCTGAAGGACCAGCTGGTCATCGTGCAGGACGGCCAGAAACTCTTCCATGACGCGGTCGAGATCATCGCCGCCCCTGGTCATACGGACGGACATGCCTGTTTCGAGATCCGTTCCGGGAACGACTCGCTGGTGCACCTCAGCGACGTCGTCCACCATCACGTGCTGATGTTCGACGACGTCGGCTGGACCGTCGCGATGGATCATGATCCGGAGACCGCCGTGAAGACCCGTCGGAAGCTTTTCACCCGTATGGCGCAGAACAAGTCCCGGGCCTTCGGTTTCCATCTGCCGTGGCCCGGGCTTGGCACCGTCGTGCCCAAGGGCGACCAGTACGCTTGGTTGCCCGAGCGTTTCAGCTGGGGCTCCTGAAGGTCGGTAATACCGGTAGGTTCACGTCTTCCGGGCGGTCGTTGACCTTCCTTCGGTTCGTCACAAGATGCCCCCATGCCTCGCTCGTTCACGGCTCTGTTCGGCGTTCTTGCTCTTCTGGCCGCCATGCCTTCCAGGTCGCCTGCCGCGATGACGCCGGACGAGGTGCGCAACGTGCTGTTCCACCTGGAAAAAGCTAACAAGGGTGATGCGGCGGCGCAGTTCGCTCTCGGCAGGTGTTACGCCCAAGGCGAAGGAGCCGAGAAGGATTCCTCGCGCGCGTTCGCCTGGTATCGGAAGGCCGCGGACCAAGGTCATGTCGAGGCGCAGCTCATGGTCGGGCTCGGTCTCCTTCAGGGCGACGGCATCACCCAGGATGTCATCGAAGCCTACGCCTATCTCAGCCTCGCTTCGCCTGTCCACGCCCAGGCCAGGAGCAGCCTCGATCTGTTGGATAAGCAGTTAGAACCGGCGCGGCTTGAGGCTGCGCGTAAACGGACGACCAAGCTGAGGTCCGAAATCGCCTCCCGGCACGCCTCCAAAGCTCCGGCCAACTGAGCGCTCGTCATCTCGTCGTCGGTCGACCTTAAGGCTGAGCCGGACGAGTCCTGCGAAAGAGGGTGGGCCCACCGGGATTTGAACCCAGAACCAAGGAATTATGAGTTCCGTGCTCTAACCGTTGAGCTATAGGCCCGTGACCAAGTGATAAGGAAAAATGCATTCCGAGGAAAGGACGAACCTCCGGGCGGCAGGCTGGCGCCTCCTGTCCCAGGTCCGGCCTGTCCTCGCTCCGTCGTGATTCCCGGCGGCCGGGCAGGGGCATTCGGTCTTTGACGTGGCCATCCGAACCGGTCGGGATAGGATGGTGGGCGTGACCCCTGAGCATCGGCAGATATTCGCCCAAGCCGTGTTTCGGGGCGAACCTTTCCCGGCGGATTGGCCGTCGGCTTTCGCCATCATCACCGCCCATGATCCCGAAGGCAGGCCAGCTTCTCCGGCCGACAACATAAGTGCGGATGCGGCCTTGGAGCTCGAACTGAGGGCGGCCGGGCGCCGGCTGCATCGCGTGACGGGTGGGTCGGCCGACGGCCTCCATCAGGAGCCTGGCTGGGCCGTTCCGTTAGGCCTGGCCGAGGCCGTCGACTTGGGCCGAAGGTATCGGCAGGTCGCGGTATTCTTCGTCCGGGATGGTCGCCTGGAGCTCGTGGCCTGCGAGGACGGCACGTCGCTGGACCTCGGGCGTCCCTTCGGCCTGACCTGATTTTCGAATGGAACTGTTCGGTCGTTTGGCACTCTTATCCCTCACCCCCTCATCCCCATGAAGCGTCTCCTCTCCCTGCTTGCCGTCTTCGCCGCCGTCCTCGCGCATGGCGCCGAGGCCCCCGGTCTGGTCAACGGACATCCGCCCGACCTGCGCACGCTCAAGAGCGGCGACGTCGCTCCGGATTTCGAGCTCCTCGGTACCGACGGTAAGAAGCACAAGCTGGCCGAGTATGCCGGCGGCGAGGCGCTCGTCGTCCTCTTCACGTCCAATCATTGTCCCACCTCGCACAGCATCGAGCGACGCCTCCAACGGTTCTATGAGGAATACAAGGCCAAGGGCGTGAAGCTCGTGGCGATCAACCCCAACCACCCCGACGGCCTGAGCAAGGACGAACTCGGCTACGGCGAATTCGGCGATTCCTACGCGGAGATGAAGCCCTACGCGGAGAAGAACAAGTGGACCTTCGATTATCTCTACGACGGCGATACCCAGCTCGTGGCGCGCGCCTACGGCTGCCTGGCGACCCCGCATGTCTTCGTCTTCGACAAGAGTCTCCGGCTGCGTTACCAGGGACGCTTCGACGACTCCCGCTTCTACGACGACAGCACGGTGAAGTCGAAGGACTGCCAGAACGCCGTGGACGCGATCCTCGCCGGCCGGCCGGTGGCCGTCGAGGTCACCAAGCCCATGGGTTGCTCCACCAAGTGGCGCGAAAAGAAGGTCCTGCACGACGCCAAGCACGAGGCCTGGGCCAAGACCCCGGTCACCGTCGAAATCATCGACAAGGCCGGCATCGCCGCCCTGCGCGCCAACGCCACCAACAAATACCGGCTCATCAACGTCTGGGCCACCTGGTGCGCCCCTTGCGTCAAGGAGTTCCCCGATCTCGTCGAAGTCTCGCGGAAGTTCGACATGCGCGATTTCGAACTCGTGACGATCAGCCTCGATGACCCCAAGGACAAGGCCAAGGCCGAGGCTTTCCTCTTCAAGCAGGCGGCCGGACTCAGCAAGAAGGTCGAGGCCGCCGTCCGCAGGGAAGGGCGCACCACGAACAGTTATCTCTTCGCCGGCAGCGCGGATGAACTGGCGGCCGTCCTCGACAAGGAGATGCCCGGCCCCATTCCTCATACCATCGTGGTGGCTCCCGGCGGCGAGGTCATCTACCGGCATACCGGCATCATCGACCGGGCCGCGTTGGAAAACGCCATCCTCGATAAGATGAACCGCTTCTGGACGCCGCCTGTCATGAAGGCCGGGGCGAAGAAGTAAGCCTTGCCGAAAACAAAGAGCCCCGGACGCAGCGATGCGGTCCGGGGCTCTTTTTATGTCCGGCCTCAGGACTCAGACCCCCGCCGCGTAGGTCTGATCCAGCGGATTGAGCCAGACTTTCACCCTCGGCATCCAGGAAGGCCCGATGATCGCGTCGATGTCGAGGGCGCGCAGGAAAGGGTTCATGGCGACAGGCGACAAGCCTCCGCTTGAATGATGAGGCGCCTCGCCCAACACCTCGACGAGGTCATGGCCTGCGAGCGAGAAAGGGACGGCGTAAGAAGCCGGGATGTCCAGGTCACCGAACATCGGGCTGAAGTCACGGAACCCTGGCAGGGCGGGCGCCCCTTCGAGGAAGCGATCGCTGGTCACGTAGCCGTACTGCGCGCCGGTATCCCAGAGCACCCGGGCCGGCTTGCCGTTGAGCGGAATCCGGAGCAATGGAATGTCCGACATCGGTGCGACCTCATAACGATGCGCGACGAAGTCGGCGGGCATCTCATCTCCGGCCGTCAGCGTGCGTCGGTCGACGTCGAAGAGCAGGGTGGTCTGGGCGAGCAGATCCATGCCGAGCAGCGCATCCACCTGCACACCGATTTCGGCCGACAGCTTGTCGAAGGTGAAACCCAGGTAGCCTCCTTGGTTCACGCCATGGTTCCGGTTCTGCCACGTCAGTCGCCCGGTGACCGAAGAACTGAAGGGCGCTCCGGTGTCGACCAAGGCACGGCCTTCGGGAAGGTCGATGAACAGGTGACGATTGAGGAGATACAGCTGGTAGGTGTGGACCATCGAGGAAATGGAGACTTTCTTTGGAAAGTTAGAGATTGCTGACAGTTGTAGGTGGTAACACTGCAATGTCAAACACTCTGTCTGCAAGGTTTGGATTGCCGAGAAAAGGTTTCCAGCAACGGAGAGCGTATGGGCATGAAGAGGCCCCGGACCTTGCGATCCGGGGCCTCTGGAGGGCGGCTGGAGGGCTTATCAGGCCTTCTTCACCTTGACCCACTGCTTCGTCTTGGCGGACTCCAGGACGGCGTCGCAGACGTACTGGGTGCCGAGCGCGTGACGGAAGTCCGGGTAAGCCTTGGGGGCCTTCGGATCGTCGAGGCTCTTGAGGAACTCGGCGAGGGCGTGGGTGAACGAGTGTTCGTAGCCGAGGCAGAGGCCCGGCACCCACCAGTTGCCCGCGTAGGGGTGGTCGCTATCCGAGGTGTGGATGCTGGACCAGCCGCGGCGGTCGCCGGGGACGTTGTGGTCGAAGTAGTTCAGGCGGTTGAGGTCGTGCAGGTCCCACTGGAGGGATTTCTTCTCGCCGTTGATCTCGAACGTGTAGAGCGCCTTGTGGCCACGCGCGTAGCGGGTGGACTCGAACTGGGCGATCGAACCGTTCTCGAAGCGGCAGAGGAAGATGGCGGCGTCGTCGATCGTGACGGCCTGCTTCTTGCCGGTGGCGGTATGCACGCGCTCCTTGATGAACGTCTCGGTGATCGCGGAGACTTCGGTGATCTCACCGTTGATCCAGCGGGCCGTGTCGATGCAGTGCGCGAGCAGGTCGCCCGTCACGCCGGAACCGGCGGCGGCGGCGTCGAGGCGCCAGAGGCCGGCGCCGCCCTGGGGCAGCTCGGTGGAGATCGTCCAATCCTGGAGGAAGTTGGCGCGGTAGTGGAACACGCGACCCAGCTCGCCGGCCGCCACGATGTTCTTGGCGAGCGTCACGGCGGGGAGGAAGCGGTAGTTATACCAGACCAGGTTCGGGAGGCCGGACTTCTCGACCGCGGCGACCATCTTCTCGCCCTGCTCGCCGTTGAGGGCGAGGGGCTTTTCGCAGAGGATCATCTTGCCGTGCTTGATGCACTCCAGGGCGATCTCGGCGTGCGAATCGTTGGGGGTGCAGATGTCGACGGCGTCGATGTCGGCGCGGGCGACGAGCTTGCGCCAGTCCGTCTCGTGGGAGGCGTAGCCCCACTTCTGGGCGAAGTCCTTGACCTTGGCTTCGTCGCGGCCGCAGACGGCCTGGCGGACGAAGTGGTGACCGGTGGTCAGCTTGTCCTTGGGGAAGAAGTGGCCGACCTGGGAGTAGGCGTTGGAGTGGGTGCGGCCCATGAAGCCGTAACCGATGAGACCGACGCGAATGGCTTTAGACATGTTGTTGGGTGTAGGGGTTGGGAGGGGAGGCTCAGTTGAAGAGATCGGTGAGCGGGGAGTACCAGGAGCGGCGGGCCTGCTTCACCTTGACCATGGCGGCGAGGATCGTGTTCCAGGTCTTCTGGTTCTCGAGCGTCGCGTTCGGGAACATGCAGCCGTCCCAGCAGATGTGCTTCATGCCGCGCTTCTCGGCGCCTTCGAGCCACAGCTTGGAGCAGGCGGTGATGTCGAGCTTGCCCTTGGGGTCGTCGGCCTGGCAGTGGCGGCCGGTCTTCTCATGCGAGCCGGTGCCGTGCACGGTGCCGTCGTTCTGGGCCACGTGGAAGTCGATGGTCCAAGGACGCAGCTTGCCGACCATCTCGCGGTAGGCGGGCCAGAACTGCTCCTCCGTGTAGCCTTCCTTGAGGAGGGCGGCTTCGGGTTCGTTGTAGCCCATCAGGTAGAGGTAGGTGTGCGCGAGGTCGGCCTGGAAGCCGAAGGACTGCGGCATGCCGACGCCTTCGAGGGTGTCGAGCATCGCCTTCCAGGAGTGCATCCCGGCCCAGCAGATCTCGCCTTCGGCGGCGATGCGCTCGCCATGCCCTTCCGCGATCTTGGCGGCCTTCTTGAAGGTGTCGACGATGCGGGCCGTGTTGGCCTTGGGGTTCTCACGCCACTTCTGCACGCCGAACTCGGCGGAGTCGACGCGGATCACGCCGTACTGGCGGACGCCGTGCTTGTTGAGGAGCTTGGCGATGCGGCAGGCCTTCTCGATGGCGAGGAGGAACTTCTGCTGCTGCTCGTCGGAGCCCATCGCGGAGTCGCCGACGGTGCCGCCCCAGACCGGAGCCACGAGCGAGCCGACCTTCAGGCCCTTGGAGGCGATGAGGTCCGCCATCTTCTTGAGGTTGTCCTCGGAGATGTCGGGGTCGGTGTGCGGGTGGAACAGGAACAGGTCGACGCCGTCGAACTTGTGTCCGCCGACGTCGGCGGCGACGGTCATGTCGAGCATGCGCTCGAGGGAGATCGGAGGGTGGTCGGTGTTAGGCTCCTTGCCGACGAGGCCGGGCCACATCGCGTTGTGCAGTTTCATGGTCGTGAAGCGGGGTCGGGGGTGGATTACTTCTTCTTGGCCTTCTTGTAGGCGCCCATCGCCGGGGCGTCGGGGTTCACTTCCGGGCCGAAGTAGCGCAGGCAGACCAGCGGCTCGGTGGTGGAGGTGTTGCGGAAGGTCACGCCCTTCTTGGCGCCGTCTTCGGTGCAGAAGTATTCGTCTTCGGTGAGCTCGTTGAAGCGGATCAGCTTCGGGCTGTTCAGGACCTGGCCGTTGATGGTGCCGGAACCCTGGACGCAGATGAGGCCGTAGGCGCCCTTGTCGGTGATGGTGCACTCGGCGCCGGGCTCGACGGTCAGTTCCTTCGCGGTGAAGTACTGGAACTTGTCGACCTTGCCGTAGACGATCCACTTGTCGACGAAGCCCTTGCCCTGGACGGAGACGACGGGTTCGAGGTAGTGGTTGTCCTTGAAGTTGGGGTCGACGTTCTTCTCCCAGTCGAGCTGGTCGACGATGAAGTCGACGTCCTGGTGCTTCGACTTGGGCATGTCCTTCACGAGGAGCGCCCACGGCACTTCGCGGCCTTCGACGAGGTTCTGGTACATGCCGAACACGTCGGAACCCCACTGCGGCTCATAGGTGCAGAGCGAGCCGGGAGCGTGGAGGATGCAAGGGTCGATCAGCCAGCCGGTGCCGGGCTCGAGCTTGTAGGCCTTGGAGAGGGAGAGGATCTTGTTGTCGCCCTTGTGCCAGTTGGCGATGCACTCGCGCACCTGGGCCTTGGTCGTGCCGGGCTCGAAGCCCATGAAGGTGTAGGGGAAGTTGTTGCCGACGTTGTTGTGCTGGGGCGGGAAATAGTAGGACTCCGGCTTGCCTTCGAGGCCGAGCAGCTTGGCCTGCTTGGCGTTCTGGTGCATGTGGTGCGGGATCGGACCCATGTTGTCGAAGAACTTGGAGTACACCGGCCACTTCTTGTACTTGT
>JACCDV011197860.1_pt1 | contig 12901 bp, 15 predicted proteins | sample 7446131 | NCBI WGS metagenome assembly JACCDV01 (sample SAMN15323448, study PRJNA562643) | freshwater metagenome | isolation source: river surface water | place: USA:Blue River Watershed | collected 2017-08-17 | reverse complement strand
GGAGACCATCAGGTCGTTGTAGCCGTGGTGCGCTTCATCGTCGGCAGGCAGGGCCAGCGGGATGGTGCGCGATTGCACGGCGGTGGGCTGGGTGTAGCCCAGGTCGGCCACGGCCTTGACGAGTTCGTCGGCCAGGCCCAGCTGCACGAAGCCGTTGGGTTCGTTGGGCTCGCTTGCTTCAGTGGTTTCGACCACTGCGGTCGCGTCAATGGAAAGGTCTTGCGCAGGCGACAGTTCGGCCTGCGGGTCGTTCAGTAGTTCAGTCATGAAAATCACTCGCACGGCACTGCGGCAGGCAGCCGCAGGCACCGTCAGGTTGAAAAAGACATCAACCTTCAAACGGTGCTCGCCGGGGACGCGGAACCTGAGGGTTCCGGTTTCAGGGGAGTGGCCCGATTGCGGACAGAAGTCCTGGGCCAAGGCATGAGGGGAGATGCAAGAAACGCCACCAGCACAGCAGCGAGACTAGGATTATCGCACAGCCACGGCAAACGTGCTGCGGCGCAGCATGGCAGGCCGGCACCGATGTCCCGTCCGTGTCGCAGGCCCAGGCTGCCACGGCCTAAGATTTCTGCCCGAAATACTGGTCACAAGAGCAAGGAGCGACGCCAATGAAAGCGGTCTGGTACAGCCAGAATGGTCTTGCACAAGACGTGCTGCAACTGGGGGACTTGCCCACGCCCCAGGCCGGTCCTGGCGAAGTGCGTGTGCGTTTGTGCGCCTCCGGGGTCAACCCCTCCGACGTGAAATCGCGGCGCGCCCGGCCCGTGACCGATCCGTTGATCGTGCCGCACAGCGATGGCGCTGGCGTGATCGACCAGGTGGGCGAGGGCGTCAGTGCTTCGCGACGGGGTGAGCGCGTGTGGACCTGGAACGCGCAATGGCAGCGTGCCATGGGCACGGCCGCCGAATACGTGGTGCTGCCGCAGGCCCAGGCGGTGCGGCTGTCCGAAGGCACCGACTTTGCTGCCGGTGCCTGTCTGGGCATCCCGGCGCTGACCGCCGTGCAGGCGGTCGTCTGGGCCGAGCGGCTGGCCGGAGATCTGCGTGGTCAGCGCGTGCTGGTGGTGGGGGCGGCCTCTTCGGTGGGCCACTACATCACGCAGCTGGTGCACCAGGCCGGTGCCGAAGTGTTCGGCACCGTGGGCTCGGCCGAGCGTGATGCGCATGCGCGGGCGGCTGGCCTGCATGCGCCCATCTTCTACAAGCGCGAGAACGTGGCGGCCCGGGTGCGTGAGCTCACCCAGGGCCAGGGGGTGGACGTCATCATCGACATGGATTTTTCGAGCACCGCCAGCTGGGCCCCCGAAGCCCTCAAGCCCCATGGCAGCGTGGTCTGCTACGGCTCCAACGCGCTGGAACAGAACTTCCAGTACCGGCCCTGGCTGTTCGGCTCGCTGGGGGTGAAGTTTTTCCTGGTCTATGAACTGAGCCCTGCCGATCGCGTGTCGGCGATCGCGAGATTGACCGACCTTCTGGAACGCGGCGCCCTGCAGCACAGCATCGGCCCGCGCTTTGCGCTGGAGCAGACGGTCCAGGCGCATCTGGCGGTCGAGGCGGGGCAGGCGATCGGCAATGTCGTCATCGACATCGCCTCCGCCTGAACGCCTGAGGCTTTTCAGACCGACTGGCTGTGGCCGTGCAGAGCCATGGGCCGGTCGCCCGGATAGCGGCTGAAGGTGCGGGTGCTGCCGTCGCGCTGCACCAGCAGCACGGCATACGCGTCCTTGCGGCCCTTGTATTCGGGGCCGTCCATGCCCGGGCTACCGATCGGCATGCCGGGCACCGCCAGACCCAGGGCCTGAGGCTTGTCCTTGAGCAGGCGCTGGATGTCGCTGGCCGGCACATGCCCTTCGATGACGTAGCCCGACACGCGCGCGGTGTGGCACGAGCCGAGTTTTTCGGGCATGCCCAGCCGCTTGCGTGCGGCGGTGTTGCCTACATCGTGGATTTGCACCGCAAAACCGTTGGCCTGCAGGTGTTCCACCCACAGATGGCAGCAGCCACAGTGGGGGTCCTTCCAGACTTCCACCAGCGGTTTGTCGGCCGCGGTGCGGGCCAACAACGGGCCGGCAGACAGGGCTGTGGCAGCCAGCAGCAGGGTACGGCGGTTCAGGCGTGCGGGGGCGGAGGTCAAGGGCATGGTCGCGTCCTTTGCGTCTGGGTTCGGTGCAGCATCTTGCCTTGAATGGCAAAACCTCTCAGAGCCGGATGAAATGCTCGCGGTAATGCGCGAGCTCGTCGATGGATTCGTGCACGTCGGCCAAGGCGGTGTGGCGCTGCTGCTTCTTGAAGGCCGAATACACCTCGGGCTTCCAGCGGCGCGAGAGCTCCTTGAGGGTGCTCACGTCCAGATTGCGATAGTGGAAGTACGCTTCCAGCCTGGGCATGAACTTGACCAGAAAGCGTCGGTCCTGGCTGATGGTGTTGCCACACATGGGCGAGGCGCTCTTGGGCACGTATGGCTTGATGAAGTCGAGCAATTGCTGCTCGGCCTCGGCTTCTGTCAGAGTGGACGCCTTGACCTTGTCGATCAGGCCGCTCTTGCCGTGCGTGCCCTTGTTCCAGGCGTCCATTTTGTTCAGCTGCTCATCGCTCTGGTGGATGACCAGCACAGGACCTTCGATGCGTGGCGTCAGGTGCGGGCCGGTGACGATCACGGCGATCTCCAGCAGGCGTTCCTTCTCTGGGTCGAGCCCGGTCATTTCGCAGTCGAGCCAGATCAGGTTCTGGTCCGACTTGGCCAGGGTTTCAGGGGCGGGGGAGGCGTTCACTTCAGACATGGGGGGATTGTCGCTGATGGGCCATGACAGCTGGAAAAGCACTGCGGGAGTGATCAGCGATCACGATCGGGGGATCGCTCCTACAATGCCTGCGCATGAATCCTTCCCTGACCCTGACTCTGCTGCTGGCCGCCGGCCTGCTGGCCCATGTGGCGCTCAAGCTCTGGCTCAACGCCCGCCAGGTGCGGCATGTGGCCGCCCACCGCGAAACCGTGCCGCAGGCCTATGCGCAGACGATCGCGCTGGTCGATCACCAGAAAGCAGCCGACTACACCCTGGCCAAGGCCCGGCTGTCGCAGTGGGACATCCTGCTTGATGCTGTGGTCCTGCTGGGCTGGACGCTGCTCGGCGGTCTCGATGCACTCAACCAGTGGTTGCTGTCCTTCATGACGCCCGGCCTGACGCAGCAGCTGGCGCTGGTGGTGGCCTTCATGCTGATTGGCGGGGTGATCGGCCTGCCCTTGTCGCTCATGCAGACCTTTGGCGTCGAGCAGCGCTTTGGCTTCAACAAGATGACACCTGCGCTCTGGCTCAGTGACCTGTTCAAGGGCCTGCTGGTGGGCGCTGTGCTGGGCCTGCCGCTGCTGGCGCTGGTGCTGTGGCTGATGGATGTGGGTGGCACGCTGTGGTGGCTCTGGGCCTGGGGCGCGTTGGTCGTGTGGCAGCTGTTCCTCATGGCGATCGCACCCAATGTGATCATGCCGCTGTTCAACAAGTTCACCCCGCTCGAAGACGAATCGCTCAAGGCCCGGGTGCAGGCGCTCATGCAGCGCGCCGGCTTTCAGGCCAAAGGCTTTTTCGTGATGGATGGTAGCCGCCGCTCGGCGCATTCCAACGCCTTCTTCACCGGTTTTGGTGCGAGCAAGCGGGTGGTGTTTTTTGACACCCTGCTGAAGCAACTCAGCCCCGCCGAAATGGAAGCCGTGCTGGCCCATGAGCTGGGCCACTTCAAGCACAGGCACATCTTCAAAATGATGGCCGTCAGTTTTGCCGTCACGCTCGCGGGCCTGGCCTTGCTGGGCTGGCTGGCGCAGCAGGCCTGGTTTTACACCGGCCTGGGCGTGCAGCCCAATATGTCGGGCAGCAACAGCGTGCTGGCACTCGTCTTGTTCCTCGGTGTGGTGCCGGTGTTCAGCTTCTTTCTGGCGCCGCTGTCGTCGTGGCGCTCCCGGGTGCAGGAGTTCGAAGCCGATGCCTACGCCGGTTCGCAAACGCCTGCTGCCGACCTGGCATCGGCCCTGCTCAAGCTCTACCAGGACAACGCTTCCACGCTCACGCCCGATCCGCTGTTCGTGAAGTTCTACTACTCGCACCCGCCTGCCAGCGAGCGGCTGGCGCGGATGAAGGCCGCATGAACAAGCCTGAACAAGTGTCATTCCATGGCGTGACCATGGAATCCATGGATCCTCGGGTCGAGCCCGAGGATGACAGGAACCTATTTGTCATTCCCGGCTTGACCGGGAATCCAGGAATTCACGCATGAGCACTTCCCTCACCCAGGCCAGCCCTTCGCAAGTGGTGAAGGCGCTGGTCAATCTGCCGGGCTGGCGCCTTCATGGCGAGGGTGATCAGATCGCCATCGAAAAGGACTGGCGTTTTGCCAGCCATGCCCAGGCGCTGCTCTTTGTGAATGCGGTGGGCTGGCTGGCCGAGTCGATGAACCACCACCCCGAGCTGGTGCTCAATCACGCCCACTGCGTGGTCCGCTGGCGCACCCATGACGTCAAGGGCCTGAGCGCACTCGACTTCGAGGCTGCACGACGCACCGACGCCCTGCCCGGGGCGAGCGCATGAGCAAACGCCAGCGTGCGCAGGCTGCAGCCCCGGCGGCTGCATTGCAGTCAGCTTTGGTGGTGGGTGCGTTCGGCCGGCACTGCCTGATCGAGACCGACGACGGTCGCCGCCTGATCGCACACCCACGTGGCAAGAAGAGCCAGGCCGTGGTCGGTGACCGCGTGCTCTGGCAGGCCACGGGCGATGAGGCCAGTATCGAGCGCCTGCAGGAGAGGCGTAACCTGTTCTACCGCCAGGACGAGATCCGCACCAAGTCGTTTGCCGCCAATCTTGACCGTGTGCTGATCCTCATTGCGGCCGAGCCGGAATTCTCCGAAAGCCAGCTCAGCCGTGCCCTGGTGGCCGCCGAAGCCGAGAAGATCACGCCCGTGATCGCGCTCAACAAAAGCGACCTGGCCGAGCCCTTCGCACGCGCGTGGGACCGCCTCGCGCCTTACCGCGCCATGGCTTACACCGTGCTGCCGCTGGCCCTGTCGCCACGGGGCGATGCGCCAGCAGACGATGGCCTGCCTGCCTTGCTGGATGCACTGCGCGGCCACCACACCCTGGTGCTCGGCCCCTCGGGCAGTGGCAAGAGCACGTTGATCAACCGGCTTGTTCCGGATGCCCAGGCCGAGACCGGCGAGAACTCGCAGGCCCTCAATTCGGGCAAGCACACCACCACCAACACCCGCTGGTACTGGGTGGATGCGCTCGACGCCGAAGGCCAGCGGGGCGCGCTGATCGATTCACCGGGCTTTCAGGAATTCGGTCTGCACCACATCGAGCCGACGCGTCTGGCCGAATGCATGCCCGACTTGCGGCAGTACCTGGGCCAGTGCAAGTTCTACAACTGCACCCACCTGCACGAACCGGGTTGCGCGGTGCTGGCGCAGGTGGCGGCAGAAGGCCAGGGCGGCACCATCAGCGAACGCCGTCACCGCATCTACGCGCAGCTGTTTGAGGAACTGAGCCAGCAGCGCTGGTGATCAACCCAGCAGGTTGGCCATGGTCAGCAGAGCCACGAGCACCAGCCACATGATCACGCTGCGCCAGACCAGGCCGACCACCGAGGCCAGGTGGCCCATCTGGGCCTGCATGCCTGGGGTGCTGGAACCCGATGCTCCGTCGGCGTCAGCACCTTTTTCGTCAGCGGCCCTGGCGCCCAGTCCAGCGCCGCCGAGTCGCACATTGATGGCCCCTGCCGTGGCCGCCAGGATCACGCCGTCGTTGTCATCCGGGAACTTCTGCGCATGGTTTCGCCAACCGTCCATCGCATCTTCGAAGCTGCCCACAATGGCAAAGCCCAAGGCCGTGGATCGGGCGGGCAGCCAGTCGAGCACCGTCCATGCCCGTTGCGCCACTTTGGCCAGCACCGTGCTGACCCCGCCATCGGCCCCTTGTTCGCGTTGCCAGCGGCGGGCCACGTATTCACTCAGGCGGTAGACCACGGCGCCCGCCGGGCCCAGCCCGATCACCGACAGCACCGCATACCAGAAGAACACGCCAAACACATGCCGGTGCGCGGCCAGCACCGAGTGCTCGATCACATGCCGCAGGATCTCGCTGCGTGGAATTTCACCCACCTGCACGTTTTGCCAGCGGGCCAGCAGTTCGCGTGCCTTGTGCTCATCGCCTTCGTCCAGCGCATCGCGGATGGCCGTGAAATGGTGGCTGAATTGCCGAAAACCCAGAGTCACGTACAGCAGCGCCACATTCCACAGCACCGCGGCGACCCAGCCCAGACCCCAATCGGCCAGGGCATGCACTGCGAGCGCCAGTATTGCAGGCGTGAGCGTGGCCATGCCCCAGGTCGCCCAGGCCAGATGCTGCTGCCCGGCATCCAGTGTGCGTGCCACCCAGCCCGTCCAGCGTTCGATTGCCTGATAGATGGGATTGTCCAGGCTCAGCGGCCTGGCCTGTTCGAGGAGCAGGGCCAGAAAAATTGCAAAAAAACTCATGTGGAGGCTTTCCCTGTGTCCTCGGCCAGCAGGAACCGGTAGAAATTGCGCAGCATGCCCGCCGTGGCACCCCAGATGAAACGCTCCACCGGCTCGTTCGTGCCAGGCAAGGTCTGAAGGTAGGGCATGGAAAACCACTGTCGTGGTCGGCCTTGCCATTCGAAGGCATGGCGGCGGTGGTTCGCCGGGTTCATCAGGAAGTCGAGGGGCACTTCGAACACCGCATCCACCTCGCCCGGGTTGGGCGCCAGCGACACGGTCGGCTCCACCAGCGCCACCACCGGCGTGACATGGAAACCGGTCCCGGTCACATACACCGGCAACTGCCCAATCACCTCCACGTGGCGCGGGTGCAGGCCCACTTCCTCGTGGGCTTCGCGCAGTGCCGCGGCATGCACGCTCCCGTCTTCAGCGTCCACTTTGCCGCCCGGAAAGGCGATCTGCCCAGCATGTGTGGGCAGATGGATCGTGCGTTGGGTCAGCAACACCGACAGTCCGCGGTCGTGCTGCACCAGCGGCACCAGCACCGCGGCGTCTGCCGGGGGACGTTCGCTGAATTTGGGCTCCCGCACCACCTCGGGCTGCCAGATCGGCGGTGCCGCAAAGCGCGCGCGCAAAGACCTGGCGTGCAGGCGCTCGGCGGGCACGCAGGGCAGATCGCGATCGGTGCCGATCACCGGCACCTGGCGGGGGTCAAATATGGGGTTGGCAGACACAGTCACGATTTATACCTCGCTCCCGAGGGCAAGACCGGCCCACGCTTCAAAGCCCCGGCTTTTGCGCTTGTGCACAGGGCACCCGCAGCAACTCATGCTGTCCCGCTGGATGCAGACGCAGTGCACTCAGGCAGCCACCCCAGACACAGCCGCTGTCCAGCGCAATCACATCCTTCCGGTCCAGCCAGCCCAGGGTGGACCAGTGGCCGAATGCCACCACATCATTGGCCGTGCGTCGCCCCGGCACGTCAAACCATGGCATGAAGCCTGCCGGTGCGCCATCCGCACCTTCCTTGGTCTGGAATTCCATGGCCCCGTTGGCGCTGCAAAAGCGCAGCCGTGTGAGTGCGTTGACGATCACGCGCAGCCTGGCCAGGCCGGTCAGCGCATCGTCCCAGCGCGCGGGCTCATTGCCATACATCTGCTCCAGGAAAGCCACGCTGTCCTGCCCACGCAGCACTTCCTCCAACTCGGCCGCATGCCGCAGGGTGTCTTGCGCGCTCCATTGGGGCAACACCCCGGCGTGCACCATCAGCACCCCATGCGCCTGAAGTGCCAGTGCCTGCTGGCGCAGCCAGCCCAGCAAAGTGTCGCGGTCAGGGACCTGCAGCAGCGCATGCAGGGTGTCCATGCGGCTGGGTTGCCGCACGCCTGCGGTCACCGCCAGCGCATGCAGATCGTGGTTGCCCAGCACGCACTGCGCAGCGCCGTCAAATGCCATCAGGCGGCGCAGCACCCCCACAGAATCCGGCCCCCGGTTGACCAGATCGCCCAGCACATAGAGCGTGTCGCGGCTTGCAGAAAAACCTACCGTTTGCAGCAGGCGCTCCAGTGCTTCGTCGCAGCCTTGCACATCGCCAATCAAATAAACAGCCATGGAGCGATTGTCGGGGATGGATGTGGATTGCCCGGTCAAGCCGGGCAATGACAGCGGGCGTGCAATGAGATAGGGGGGCAGGCAATGACACTTTTCTCTCTGTCGTCCTCGGGCTTGACCCGAGGATTCATGGATGTGGTCATGCAGCTTAGGCACAATGGTCGGCATGGATGTTTTGCTCATCGTTTTTCTGACCCTGCTCAACGGCGTTTTTGCCATGTCTGAAATGGCATTGGCGTCCAGCCGCAAGGCCCGCCTGGCTGCTTTGGAGGAGACGGGCGACAAAGGGGCCTCGGCGGCCATGCGACTGCTCGAGCAGCCGACCCAGTTCCTGTCGACTGTGCAGGTGGGCATCACCTCGATCGGCATGCTCAATGGCATTGTGGGTGAGGCAGCTTTCAGCAGTGCGCTGGCCCAGGTGCTACAAGGCTGGGGCCTGAGCGACAAGGTGGCGGGCATCACTGCCACGGCTGTGGTGGTGACGGTCATCACCTTCATCACCATCATCTTTGGTGAGCTGGTGCCCAAACGGATCGGCCAGCTTTACCCCGAGGCGGTGGCACGCTGGGTGTCCCGGCCGATGGCGGCCCTGGCCCGCATGGCGGGGCCTTTTGTGCGGCTGCTGTCCATGTCCACACAAGGCGTGCTTCGGCTCATGCGCATCAATACGCAGCGCGGGCAGGAAGTCACCGAAGAAGAAATCACCGCCAGCCTGGCCGAAGGCGTGTCGGCCGGTCTGATCGAAGAGCACGAACACCAGATGGTGCGCAATGTGTTCCATCTGGACGATCGGCCTCTGACGTCCATGATGACCCCGCGCGGCGACATTGTCTGGCTCGACGCCAGCCTGTCTCCAGCCCAGGCCCTCGCGCACATCCAGGCCTTCGAGCCACAGGATCAGCATTCCTGGTATCCCGTCTGTCGCGAGGGCCTGGCGCATGTGCAGGGCGTCATTGGCCTGTCGCAGTTGCTGACGCTGGCCGACAACGAGCAGCGGACGATCGAGCACTTTGCCCGCGCGGCGGACTTTGTGCCAGAAACCCAGACCGGCATGGAACTGCTCGAACGCCTGCGCGATCAGAGCAGCCGGGTGGTGTTTGTGGTGGACGAATACGGCGAAGTGCAGGGGATGGTCACCCCGCTGGACCTGCTGGAGGCCATCACGGGCGAACTCAAGCCGGAAACCCAGACCGAGGCCTGGGCCACCCAGCGTGACGACGGCTCCTGGCTGCTCGACGGGCTGATGCCGGTCAGCGAACTCAAGGCGCGGCTGGAACTTGACGCGCTGCCTGCTGAAGACCGGGGGCGCTACAACACCCTGGCGGGCTTGCTGCTTTATTTGCTCGGGAAATTGCCCCAGACCGGAGAAAAAGTACGCCTGGACCGATGGGATTTTGAAATCATCGATCTGGACGGCCGGCGTATTGATAAAGTCCTGGCCCAACGCATCGAACCCCCTTCTGGCCAGGATGCAGATTGAATCAATAGAAGTAGAGAATATATTAATTCCTGATAATCCAGCTATCTATTGCATGGATGGATTTGATTTTGTGTTAAATTACGGGTTCTTTATTTACCGATCAGGAGTCGATAATCATGACCCAAAGCCTTAAGGACCTGCTGCAACAGCGAGAAGCCCTTGAAAAAGCCATTGCTGAGGCCCGTCAAAACGAAATTGCCTCTGCTGTGACCAAAGTGCGTGAGCTGGTGGCCGAATATGGCCTGACGGTGCAGGACATTTTCCCGGGGCGTGCCGGTAAATCCGCAGGCGCGAAAAGCTCGGGCAGCAAAGTCGCCGCCAAATACCGCGACCCCGCCACGGGCCAGACCTGGACCGGTCGTGGCAAGGCCCCCAAGTGGATCGAAGGCAAGGACCGCAGCCAGTTTGTCATTGCCTGATTTCATGGCTTGAGTCCAATGCGCACGGCCTCTGGCCGCCCCAACAACCCCCGCTTCAGCGGGGGTTGTCATTTCAGGGACAATATCGGTCTTCACTGAATAATACTGGAACACAGAGTATGCAGACTAGGCGTCGTTTGAAGCCGATTTACATATCCCTTTTGAAAAGTTTTCAGCCCTCTGGACGATTTGCATGAGTTTTGAAACTGAAAACCCCGTTGGTAAATGGTATTTGGCCTATACCAAGCCCAGACAGGAAGAGATTGCCCGGGTCAATCTGGAGCAGCAAGGCTTCGAAGTCTATTTGCCGCTTTACAAGAAATTCAAACGTACCGAGCTCGGTCCGGTCAGTGTTTTTGAGCCGATGTTCCCGCGCTATGTTTTCTTCAGGCCGGCGCATCAGGGCCAGAGCATTTCGGTCGTTCGCAGCACCAAGGGCGTGACCACCCTGGTGCGCTTTGGTTTTGAACCGGCCTTGATCGACGAGCTACTGCTGGACCGGATCCGCCAGATCGAACAAGACCGCAACCAGGCCACCCTGCTGGAACTTAGCCGACTCAAGGCGGGTCAGACCGTGCGTCTTCAGCACACCGCGCTCCAGGGCGTCGAAGGCGTGATTCAGAGCGTCTCGAGCAAACGCATCGCCGTGCTGCTCGAGATCCTGGGCCGACCCGCCGTGGTCCAGGTCGAACCACACCAGGTCGAAATCAAGGACGAATGAGCCCGGACGCTCCGATCAAGTCCAAGCATGACAACGGATGAGGGAGTCATCCTCGGCTTGGCCCGAGGATCCACCGCTCAGTCCTGACCTTCGGTGAGGGTGTCCAGCTGGAACTTGCCGCTTTTGTGCCAGAGCCACACATCGGTGTAGGTCACCTTGGCCAGGTGCCTGGGCACGGGGTAGGGCGCCGCGGCGCGGACCATTTTTTCGATTTCGGCCATCACCTCGGGCGCATGTTTGGGGGCGCGCATCCAGTTCACGCCCATCACCTGACCATGCCGGTCGATGTCCACATTGAGCACCCCTACCGCATACAGCATGGGTGGCAGACGACCCTTGTAGATGCGTGAGGCTTGCTGGGCATACAGGTGTCTGGCGGCATCCTGCCGGTATTCCTTGGGCGATCTCGCCTGCGAGGCAGCCGTGGCCGGTGCCTGCAGCACTTGCGACTCGGCGGCAGGTCTGGGCGCCGGCGTGCCCGTGCTGACCGCAGGGGGTGGCGTGCTGCAGCCCTGCAACAGCGACAGCCAGGCCACCGCTGCAGCCGCGGTCGTGGCCCATTGGGCGATCCGTTTCAGAGTGGTGTTGTTCATCAGTGCATACTCCCCTTCCATCACCATGCGATTGTGGCAGTTTGACTCCCTGCCATCGCCCTTTTTGCAACAAGCCATGTTCTGGATTTCCCTTCCCCAAGCCCTGCAGGTTTTGCAGCACCAGACGGCCGTTTTGGTGACTGTGCAAGGCGCAAAAGGCTCGGTGCCGCGTGCTCAGGGCACGTGCATGCTGGTCCTGCCCACTGCACTGGTCGGCACCATCGGCGGCGGGCATCTGGAGCTGCAGGCCATCGAGCACGCGCGCCGTCTCTTGGCCGGGGGCTCGGAGCCGCTGGACGTGCGTCATGCACTGGGTCCCAGTCTGGGGCAATGCTGCGGTGGCGTGGTTGTGCTGGGTTTCGAGCGGGTGACTGCGGCCGATACTGCGCATGTGGCGCAGGTCCTCACGCCACAACGTCAACCCCTGGCGCTGTTTGGTGGTGGCCACGTGGGCCGCGCCATTGTTCAGACGCTGGCGCCGCTGCCTTTTGCCGTGCGCTGGATCGACAGCCGTGACGAAATCTTTCCGGATGTTGTCCCCGAGGGCGTGTCGTGCGAACACTCCAACCCGGTGCACTCGGCCGTCGGCGAGCTCGAGCCTGGCAGCAAAGTGCTCATCATGAGCTTCAGCCATGCCGAAGACCTCGATATCGTCATCGCTTGCCTGCGCCGCATCCGCGAACGCAACGACCTGCCTTTTGTCGGCCTGATCGGCAGCAAGACCAAATGGGCCACCTTTCGCCACCGCCTCGAGGAACGCGGTTTCAAACCCGAAGAAATCGCCGGTATCACCTGCCCGATCGGCATCCCCAGCATCTCCGGCAAAGAACCCGAAGTCATCGCTATTGCAGTGGCCGCTCAGCTGCTGCAATCGGGATGATGGATTGCCCGGTCAAGCCGGGCAATGGCAGTGGGGCACCGACAAAACCGGCTGTCATCCTCGGGCTCGACCCGAGGATCCATGGATTCCCTGGTCAAGCCATGGAATGACAGACTTGAAGTCTCATCTTCGGGTTAGCCCGAGTGCAGGGCACTGGAGTTGCCCCATGAAACTGTATACACTTCAGTGCACTGGTCGCAGCGGCGCCGCACCTTGCGAGGTGCATGTTCGCGACCGCCTGACTGCTCACAGAGCCCGCAGTGGTGAGCCGTCCTGGAGCTACCCCTCATGGAAGCTTATCTGCTTGACTGGGCCAATCTGCTGCTGCGCTGGCTGCACGTCATCACCGCGATCGCCTGGATCGGCTCGTCCTTCTACTTTGTCTTTCTCGATAACAACCTGCAACGCCCGACATCGCCCGACCTGCTCGAAAAAGGGGTGGACGGGGCCATGTGGGCAGTGCACGGCGGGGGCTTTTACAACCCGCAAAAGTACATGGTTGCGCCCAAGAAGATCCACACCAAGCTGCACTGGTTCTATTGGGAAAGCTACTCCACCTGGCTGTCCGGCTTCGCGCTCTTTACGGTGCTCTACCTCTGGAACGCCGGCACTTTCCTGATCGATAAATCGCTCATGGACTGGAGCCCTGCCGTGGCTGGCGCCACCGCCGTGGGCTTTCTGGTGGCCTTCTGGTTCGT
>JACCDV010188582.1_pt1 | contig 12904 bp, 25 predicted proteins | sample 7446131 | NCBI WGS metagenome assembly JACCDV01 (sample SAMN15323448, study PRJNA562643) | freshwater metagenome | isolation source: river surface water | place: USA:Blue River Watershed | collected 2017-08-17 | reverse complement strand
GCGATTCTCATTGCTTTATTTCTAGGTATATCAACCCCAAGGATACGTGCCATAACTTTATCTCCCTACCTTATTAACCTTGTCTTTGCTTGTGCTTAGGACTTGATTTACATACAACTCTTAAAACACCTTTTCTTTTAACTACTTTACAATGCTTACAAATAACTTTTACTGAAGCTCTAACCTTCATACCCACTCCAACAGTTTACTTACTTCTATATGTGATACGACCTTTCGTTAAATCGTATTTACTAATTTCTACTAAAACTTTGTCACCTGGAAGAATCTTAATAAAGTGCATTCTCATCTTTCCAGAAATATGTGCAATAATCGTATGCCCATTAGGCAACTTCACTTTAAACTTTGTTCCAGGCAAAATCTCTAATACTTCGCCTTCTATCTCAATGATATCTTTATCAGTCATGTACCAACCTAAAATTCTAGCCAATCTTCTATATAAAACTTCGCATTATATAGCAAGCCCAGCTTTTATATTTGTAACTTTCTTTACTTTACTTCAATAAACTTTTCAAAGATTCAAAAACATCTTTTTCTGCTAAAGATGCATCCAACTCTGCCAACACTCCAGCATTCTTATAAAATGCCAAAAGAGGCTCATTGTTTTCCCGGAATACTTCCAGGCGATTCTTTACGACATCTTCGTTGTCGTCTTTCCTGTGGACTAACCCTTGAGCACCACACTTGTCGCAAGTGTCATCTTTCGCAGGCTTTTTACTCTGGAGATTATAAATCTCCCCACAAGAAGGGCATGAACGTCTGTTCACAATGCGCTGTAGGAGTAAATCAAGATCAAGCTTGAAATAAACCGCTAGCTTTTTCGTTCCCTTGAGAAGGTGATCTTCAAGCATTGCTGCCTGAACTGTATTTCTTGGAAAGCCATCAAAAATATAAGAATACTTTGTAACTTCACAATTATTTTTTAAAAGCTCTAACACAATTTCATCACTAACTAGGTCGCCCTTAGCGATAATAGATGAAACCTTTTGGCCCAATTCTGAACCTTTTTTTATCTCTGCTCTTAGTAGATCACCAGTAGATACATGCTTGTACCCTAAAGTGTCAACTAATTTTAAAGCCTGAGTACCTTTACCTGATCCAGGTGCACCCAAAACAATTAAATGAGGAAGCACTAGAACCTTCTATTAGGGCCGTTATATTTACCCTTACTCTTAAATGCATTCTCATACTTATCAGAATACATGAACGTTTGAACATTGATCATCACTCTCATCGCTACAGACACTAAAATCAATAACGAAGTACCTTCAAGTCGGCTATGTGAACCAGTTAAAATTGAAGGAAGAATACAAACAACTACTAAAAATAAAGCACCAAAAAATGTAACTCTATTTAATACGTGATCTAGATATTCTTTTGTATGCTCGCCCGGTCTAATCCCTGGAACAAAAGCATTATTCTTCTGAAGCATTTCAGAAACTTTTTTCGTCTTAAATTGAATTGGCGCATAAAAATAAGCCATATAGAAAATAAGAACAGCAAAAGATAAGTTAAACAACAATTGACCAGGCATTAAGCTTTGATGAATAGCATCCACATATGGCTTAAGTGGTGAAGTTGCCGATACAAAATTTGCAAGCGTAGTTGGAGCTGCAAGCAATGAACTTGCAAGAATCGGAGGCATTACACCACCTGTATCAACTCTTAATGGAAGATTTTGATTTCCACCGAACACTTTATTGTTAATTACTCTTTTTGCATATTGAACTGGAATATTTCTATAAGCAGATTCAACAAACGCTACAACATAAAGAGCAATAATAATTACTGCAATTGATAAAAGGATACTTAATCCAGTTAGCTCTCCATTTTTAAAGAGAGTCATTTTTTGCATAAACTCTGATGGCAACTCTACGGCAATACCAGTAAAGATGATAAGAGATACACCGTTTTCTAGACCAAACTCAGTGATTCTTTCACCTAGCCATAACAAGAACATCGTTCCAGCTGCTAGAGTAATCATAGTTGTTAATCTAAAAAGCATGCCTGGATCATTAATTACCGGCATACCTGTTTTTGTTTTGAAAGTTTCGAAAACTGCTGCCATTCCATAACCCTGGACGCAGCATAAAAGAACAGAAGCATAGCGAGTCCATTTTTGAATTTTCTTATGGCCCTCGCTGTCTTCTTGCATTTCTTGAATTTGTGGAACCACTTCCCCTAATAAAGAGAAAATGATTGAAGTTGTAACGTAAGGCATGATCCCTAACGCTAAAACTGAAAATCTTTTAAATGCTCCACCCGAGAATGTGTTTACTAGATCAAAAATCCCACCACCTGACTCCGCGAAGTATGAAGTAATAGCTGTTGCATTTACTCCTGGTACTGGAACTTGAGCTGCTAAACGATAAACCACTAAAAAAAGGAACGTATAGAAAATCTTCTTTTTTAGTTCCTCAATCTTTCCTTGAGATGCGAGCATTTAAAATCCTTTTTATTTGATCTCTGATCCACTCTTCTTAATTAACTCTTCAGCTGTTGCTGAAAACTTTGAAATTCCTTCAAATGTTAATTTAGCTTTTAACTCTGCTTTACCAATGATTTTGATTGGGTGAGCTTTGTCTTGTCCAGAGATAAGTTTGTTAGCAATAAGAGTATCTCTGCTAACAACACCATTTGTAAATTTCTTTACAATATTTTCTAATGTTACAACTGCGAACTTAGTCTTAAATACTTCGTTCGTGAAACCTCTTTTTGGAAGTCTCATATAAAGTGGTAAGTTGTTACCTTCAAATCCTGATCTAACGTGACCAGATTTTCTAGCTTTTTGTCCTTTATGACCCTTACCAGCTTGAGTACCTTGACCAGAACCCTGTCCACGACCGATTCTTTTCGTTGCCTTATTTGCACCTTTTGGGCTGCTAATATTATTTAACGTCAACATTTATCACCTCAACCTATTCTTTAATGCTTAGAAGATGAATAACTTTCTTAATCATTCCTCTAACCGCTGGTGTATTTTCAAGCTCACGTGTTTCATTAAGCTTTCTTAAACCCAAACCTCTAACATTGGCCTTAACTTTATCAGTTGTACCAATCGTGCTCTTTACAAGCGTAACTGCTATTTTACCTTTAGCCATAACAACCTCAACTAAGCTTTAATTCTAAGACCTTTTACATTTTTCTCACGAGTAGCTGCAACTTGATCAACTGATCTTAAGTTTTTAAGCGCTTTGAAAGTAGCCTTAACAACGTTATGTGGATTATTTCCTCTTAACGATTTTGTTAAAACGTTTCTAACACCTGCAAGTTCTAAGATTGAACGACAAGCACCTGCCGCCTTTACCCCAGTACCTTCTGCTGCTGGCTTGAAAAGAATTTTCCCTGCATCGAATTCTCCAAGAATTTCGTGTGGAATTGTTCCATTATCTAGAGGTACGCTAATCATGTTCTTGTAAGCTTCTTGCGTCGCTTTTCTGATAGCTTCAGGAACTTCCTTAGCTTTTCCAAGACCAAAACCAACTTTACCTTTTTTATCACCAACGATCATAAGAGCTGAGAAAGAAAATCTTCTACCACCCTTAACAACCTTAGCAACACGGTTAACCGCTACTACTCTTTCTTCTAATTCAGAAGCAGGAGCTGCCGATTTCTTCTTCTGAGCTGGAGCTCCACGCTTACCGCGTCTTTTCCCATCTCCTGACTCATTAGTTTCATCTGTCATTTCTTCAATTACTGTAATTTCTTCTGACATATATCCCCTACCTACTAAACTTGAATTCCGTTTTCACGAACACTGTCCACTAGAGCTGCAATAACTCCAGTGTACTTATATCCAGCTCTATCAAAAACTGCAGATGAAATGTTTTTTGACTTCATAGCTTCTGCTAATTTTTTACCAACTGCTTTTGCTCCTTCTTTGTTATTACGAGCACCAGCTAATCCATTTTTTCCAAATGTATTAACCGCAACAATTGTTGAACCAGTAACATCATCAATCAACTGAACACTTAAGTGCTTGTTTGATTTAACAGGGCAGATTCTTGGTCTAACAGCAGTTCCGCTGATAGTTTTTCTAATAACAAGACGTCTTCTGTATCTTTGTAAGTCACTTTTGTCTTGGATCTTTTTAAATACTTTTCTCATATTTCCCTCTATACAGGACGGCGCCTATTACTTACCTTTACCGCCGGCTTTCCCTGCTTTTCTAATGATTGTTTCATCTGTATACTTCAAGCCTTTTCCTTTATATGGTTCTGGCTCTCTGAACGATCTAACTACAGCCGCAACTTGACCAACAACCTCTTTATCACAACCTTCGATATCGATTCTGTTTTTATCAACTTTTGCAGTGATACCAACTGGTAACTTGTAATCAATTGGGTGCGAATAACCTAAGCTTAAGTTAAGAACTGAACCAGAAACACCAGCTTTGTAACCAACACCAGTAAATTCTAGAGACTTAACAAATCCCTTACTAACACCTGTAACCATATTATTTAACAATGTTCTTGCTGTTCCCCATTGAGATCTCGCCTCAACAGATTCATCAGCAGGAGCAACTGTTAATGTTTTTCCATCAAGCTTCAATGTAACAAGAGTATTAAATGCTCTTTCCATTGTGCCTTTTGGGCCTTTAACTGTAACTTTTTGACCTTCAATTTTAACTTCTACTTTATCTGGTAGAGCAACAGGTACTTTTCCAATTCTTGACATAAATTACTCCAACTACCAAACGTTACAAATAACTTCTCCGCCAACTTTAGATTTCATAGCTTCTTTAGAAGTCATAACACCTTTTGACGTAGAAAGGATTGATAAACCTAAACCACTCATTACACGGCCTAATTCCGTATAAGCTTTATATCTTCTCAGACCTGGTCTAGAAATTCTCTGTAACCCAACAATTGCACCATCTTTTAATGCAACTTTGATTTTAATATCACTTGGAGACTTAGCTATAATCTTGAAAGATTTAATATAGCCTTCATCTTTAAGTACTTTACAAATAGCAGCTTTAATTTTGCTTGCAGGAAACTCAACTTTATCATGGCCAGCTGCTGTACCATTTCTGATGATTGTAAGCATGTCTGCAATAGGATCTGTCATCATTTTTTATTCTCCTAGAAACTGGAAATTTACCAGCTCGATTTTGTTACACCTGGAATCATGCCCTTAAGAGCAAGAGTTCTAAAACAAATTCTGCAAAGTTTAAACTTGCCGATAAAAGCTTTAGATCTACCGCAATTTTCACATCTGTTTTTGTGACGAATTGCGAATTTTGGTTTTTTGTTATTTTTAATGATTTGAGCTAAACGTGCCATTTAATATTCCTCTCTAATTATTTTCTAAAAGGCATACCAAGAAGAGTCAGTAGTTCTCTACCTTCTTCATTAGTTGTAGCAGTTGTTACGATTGAAATTCCCATACCTCTAACTTTATCGACTTTATCGTAGTTAATTTCTGAGAAGATAATCTGCTCTTTTAAACCTAATGTATAGTTACCTTTTCCGTCGAAACCTTTTGAAGATACACCTCTAAAGTCTCTTACACGTGGTAAAGAGATAGAGATTAATCTGTCTAGGAATTCATACATTTTTTCGCCACGTAAAGTAACAGATGCACCTAAAGGCATACCTTGTCTTACTTTAAATGAAGCGATTGACTTCTTAGCTCTAGCAACAACTGGCTTTTGACCAGTGATTGCTGACATATCAGCCATGATTGCATCAACTACTTTTCCATTAACTACTGCATCTTTTGAACAACAGGTAACATCAATCTTTTCGATCTTTGGAATTTTGTGAATATTAGTATAACCAAACTTTGTTTTCAAAGCTGGAACTGTTTCTTTTAAATATAAATCTTTTAATCTGCTCATTTTATCCACCCAATTAAGACAGAACTGTTCCGCACGCTTTTAATACGCGCACAGACTTTCCGTTTTTAACTTCAATTTTCACTCTTGATGGCTTTTTTGTTTTTGGGCTTACAAGAGCTACGTTACTAATATGAATTGGTGCAAAGTTCGTTGCAAATCCACCTTCTGGATTTTGCTGTGAAGGCTTAAGAGCTTTCTTTACAGTATTGATACCATCAACAACAACTTTCGATGTTTTTTCGTTAATGTTTAATACTTTTCCAGTTTTCCCCTTATCTTTCCCGGCAGTAATTACAACTTCATCGTTTACTTTAACTTTCTGCATAAATCACCTCAATTAAAGAACTTCAGGAGCCAAAGAACAGATCTTAGTAAAATTTCTAGATCTTAATTCTCTCGCCACTGGGCCAAAGATACGAGTTCCGACTGGCTCATTAGTATTGTTAATAATAACGACACTATTTGTGTCGAATTTAATATAAGAACCGTCTTCTCTTCTTACTGGATAAACAGTACGAACGATAACCGCTTTCTTTACGTCACCTTTTTTGATTTTTCCACCAGTAACAGCTTGCTGAACAGCTACAACGATAATATCGCCTAAGCCCGCAACCATTCTTTTAGATCCACCTAAAACTTTAATACATGTAACAACTTTAGCACCCGAGTTATCTGCAACTTCAAGGTTTGTTTGCATTTGGATCATATAAGCTCCATTAACCTTATTTTATTAATTAATTTTTAAAAGTTCCCACTTCTTCATTTTAGAGTGTGGGCGTGATTCAATAATAGTTACAGCATCACCAACTTTCGCTGTGTTTTTCTCGTCATGAGCGTGGTACTTCTTAGACTGGCTTACGAATTTGCTGTAAACGCTGTCCTTAAAGCGACGAGTAACTTTTACTACAACAGTTTTGTCGTTTGAATCACTAACAACAACACCATCAAGCGTTCTCTTAATCTTTTTTGTTTGTTCCATACATTCCTCTTATTTGTTAGCTGATTTAGCCGTAAGAAGTCTCGCAATGTCCTTTTTAAGGTCATTTAATTTATGAGGCTTCTCGTAACCTGTTACAGCACCTTGCATTTTTAGACCAAAAAGTTCTTTTTTGAGCTCTAGAACTTTTTTATCAATTTCTTTTACATTTAATGTCTTTAATTCACTATACTTAGCCATATTTCAACCTTATCGTTATGACATTGTCTCAAAAAATAGTTTTGCACTTATAAAACGTTTTACGCGTTTTGCAAAGTTTCTTTTTTAACAATTTTAGTTTTTACAGGAAGCTTGTGTCTTGCTAACTCTAAAGCTTCTTTACTTACTGATTCTTCTAATCCAGCAACTTCAAATAGAATTCTTCCTGGACGAACTACTGCTACCCAAGTCTCTGGTGAACCTTTACCGCCACCCATACGTACTTCCGCTGGCTTACGCGTTAAAGATTTATCAGGGAAAATCTTAATCCAAACGTTACCGCCTCTTTTCATCTTTCTTGAGATTGCAATACGAGCAGCTTCGATTTGTCTATTTGTGATATAACCACAAGCTGTTGCTTGTAATCCGTATTCACCGAAAACAAGAGTATTCCCTCTTAGGGCTTTACCCTTCATTCTTCCTTTATGTTGCTTTCTAAATCTTACTCTTTTAGGACTTAACATGGTAACCTACCTATTATTTATAAATTTCACCTTTATAGACCCATACTTTTACACCGATAATACCGTAAGTAGTAGCGGCTTCTGCTGTATTGTAATCAATATCAGCTCTTAAAGTATGTAGAGGAACTTTTCTTTCAGCATACCCTTCAGTTCTTGCCATCTCAGCACCACCAAGACGTCCTGAAGTTCTAACTTTAATCCCCTTAACTCCTGCTCTGAAAGCAGCTTGCATAACTTTCTTCATTGCTCTTCTGAAAGCTACACGCTTTTCTAATTGTTGAGCAATGTTTTCAGCGATAAGTTTAGCGTCTGCATCTGGTCTTTTTACTTCAGCAATGTTGAAAATAAGAGTACCAGAAGTCATCTTCTTAAGATCATTTCTGATTTTCTCAATTCCAGCACCTTTTTTACCAATTGCAATACCAGGCTTAGCTGTATTTACTGTAACTTTTACTTGGTCAGAAGTTCTAGAGATTTCAATTGAAGAAACCGCTGCAGACTTCATATTCTTTTCAATATAGTTACGCATTTTAATATCTTCATGAAGAAGTTCAGCATATCTATCTTTTGCATACCAAGATGAATGCCAACCCTTGATGTAACCTAATCTAAAACCATATGGATGTACTTTTTGTCCCATTTTATTTTCCTTATTAAGCTTCTTTTAATTCAAGTGTTACGTGACTTGTTCTTTTTCTGATCTTATAAGCACGGCCTTGAGCACGTGGCATGATTCTCTTAAGCATTGGCCCTTCGTTTGTAAAAAGAGTACCAACAACTAGATTGTCGATGTCATACTTATTAGTTTCAGAAGCAATTGCTAAACCACTATTGATTAGCTTTGTTAAAACAATTGCAATTTCTTTTTTCTCAGAAAATCTTAAGATTTTTAGAGCTTCAGAAGCTTTTTTGTTTCTGATTAGATCACAAACTTGTCTAATCTTTCTTGGAGCAATTCCCACATTGTTATTATGAACTTTAATAGCCATACCGCATCTCCCCTACTACTTCTTAGCTTTCTTGTCTGCGCCATGACCATGAAATGTTCTAGTCAGTGCGAATTCACCAAGCTTATGCCCAATCATGTTATCAGTAACATAAACTGGGATAAATTTCTTACCATTATGTACGGCAAAAGTTAATCCGATAAATTCAGGAAGAACTGTCGATCTTCTTGACCATGTCTTAATAACTTTACCAGCCTTATTTTGCTCACCTTGAAGAGCCATTACTTTTTTAAGTAAATGTGTGTCTACAAAAGGTCCTTTTTTTAATGAACGAGCCATATTTAACTCCTACCTACTTTCTTCTCTTAACGATAAACTTAGTTGTTCTCTTGTTCTTTCTAGTTTTGAATCCTCTAGTTGGTTGACCCCACGGAGATACCGGATGTCTACCACCAGAAGTTCTACCCTCACCACCACCTAGTGGGTGATCGACAGGGTTCATAGAAACACCGCGTACAGTAGGTCTGATACCAAGTTTTCTTGAAATACCAGCTTTACCAAGGTTGCGTTTCTCATGATCAAGATTACCAACTTGTCCGATAGAAGCTTTACAGTTTGCTTTTACTTTTCTTAATTCTCCAGAAGGCATTCTTAATAATACAGAGTCACCTTCTTTTGCCATAACTTGAACGTATGCACCTGCAGAACGAGCGATTTGACCGCCAGCACCTGGGCTTAATTCAACGTTATGTACTAAAGTACCAATAGGAATTTCACTAAGTGGCTTAGCGTTTCCTACTTTAATATCTGCTTGAGCAGATGAAATTACTACGTCACCAACTTGTAATCCAACTGGAGCCAAGATGAATGCTTTTTCACCGTCTTTGTATGCAATTAGAGCTAAGTTACATGTTCTATTTGGATCGTAACAAATAGCTTGTACAGTTGCAGGAATTTCAACTTTATTTCTTTTAAAGTCTACTAATCTGTACTTTTGCTTTACTCCACCACCATGATGTCTAGTAGTGATACGGCCTAAATTGTTTCTTCCCGCTTTTGATTTCTTAGTAGCTAAAAGATTCTTTGAAATCTTTACGTCCTTTGTAAGGTCCGCACTACTCAACACTTGCATCTTTCTAAGGGATGGTGTTGTCGGTTTAAATCTTTTGATTCCCATAATTAATCCCTATTATTAAAAATTATTATACACCCTTAAAGAACTCAATCTTCTGACCTTTAGCCAACTCAACTAAAGCTTTCTTATAAGAAGGAGTTTTTCTAACTGATTTCGCTGTTCTTTTTACTTTTCCAGAAACTACAGCTGTTCTAACTGCAACTACTTTTACTCCGTAAAACAACTCAATCGCTTGCTTGATTTGATTTTTATTAGCTTTTGGCTGCACTAAAAAACCATAACGGTTGAACTGTTCAGTTCCCAATGATGTTTTTTCTGTGATTAGCGGTCTAATAATTACTGTACTTAAATTTGCCATACTACACCAACTTGTTAGTCAATTTTTCAAAAGCAGATTTCTCAATTACGAGATTTTCAAACTTAATCGCTTCATAAACTGAGAAAGATTCAACAGGTAATCCCTTTGCTCTTTGTAAGTTTTTAGCTGCTCTTAATGCTAATGAATCTTCTGACTCAGTAACGATAAGTGCATTAGATAAGTTTTTACCACTTAGAAGGTTAAATAAATCTTTTGTTTTTCCAGTAGCTGGTAATGAATCTACAACGATTAATTTTCCAGATTGGAATTTGTCAGCAAGAATTGAGTGAATTGCTTTAAGCATTACTTTCTTGTTAACTTTTTGCTCATAAGATCTTGGTTGTGGACCAAATACAGTACCACCACCTGGCATTAAAGGAGAACGTGTAGACCCTTGACGAGCGTTACCAGTTCCTTTTTGCTTAAATGGCTTTTTACCACCACCAGATACTTCAGCTTTTGTTTTTGTTTTAGCTGTACCTTGTCTTCTTGATGCAAGAAGAGCGTTTACAACTTGGTGAACAACTGGAACGTGGATGTCTTCAACGTTTAAAGAAACTGCTGACTTCACTTTTCCTGTTGCTTCGAATTTGTTATTTAATAATGTTACTTCAGCCATGGACCACCTCAATTAGTTTTTCTTGAGTGCTTTTGCAATTCTTACAAAGCCCTCTTTACCACCAGGAACAGATCCCTTGATTAACAAGTAACCTTTCTCTGTGTTTACTTCTACGATTTTTAAGTTTTGAACCGTTTGAGTCTCAACACCCATGTGACCTGGCATTTTTTTGTTTTTAAAGATACGTCCTGGAGTTGCTCTGTTACCCATAGAACCTGGACGTCTGTGGAAGTGTGAACCGTGTGAACCTGGACCACCACGGAAGTTATAACGCTTCATAACCCCTTGGAAACCCTTACCTTTAGAGATACCAGTAACGTCGATAAATACGTTAGCTTCGAAACCCTCTAAAGATACTTCCTGGCCAAGAACCGCATCACTTACTTCTGAAGTTTTTACTTCAGAGAAATGAGTTACGTTTAACTTTGTACCAGCTTTTGCTAAGTGTCCCTTCATTGGCTTTACTAATAAAGACTCGCGCTTTTCGCCGTAGCCTAATTGGTAAGCAGTGTAGCCATCTTTAGCTGCAGTCTTAACCTGAGTTACAATGTTTGGGATTAACTTGATTACTGTAACTGGAATGTGATTTCCGTTTTCATCGAAAATACGAGTCATACCAGCCTTGACGCCGTAAAATGCGTCAAGCTTTACTTTTGCTTCTGACATTTTTCCTCCACAGCATCACCCTGTCACAGGGATGCATACATGGTTATTAATATTAAAAAGGACCTAAAAACTACTAGTATTTAATTTCTACGTCAACACCAGACGAAAGATCTAACTTCATAAGTTGATCAATTGTTTGTTGTGTTGGTTCGATAATATCAATAAGTCTCTTGTGAGTTCTCATTTCGAACTGCTCACGAGATTTTTTATCGATATGTGGTGATCTTAAAACAGTAAACTTATTAATTTCAGTTGGAAGAGGGATTGGACCAGCTACTCTAGCTCCAGTTTCCTTTGCCGTTTGAACAATTTCGTTCACAGAGTTGTCTAACAACTTGTAATCATATGCACGTAACTTGATTCTTAATCTAGTTGCTTTCATAATTTCTCATTTCCCTTAGATAAATTTTTGACGTTTTATGATTTATGCGGCCCTTTGTCAAGGGGCCGCATTTTTTATTTTAAAAAATTAGTCAAGGATCTCAGCAACTGTACCAGCACCGATTGTTCTACCACCCTCACGGATTGCAAAACGAAGACCTTTTTCCATCGCAATCTTAGAAATTAATTCTACGTTGAACGATGTGTTATCACCTGGCATGATCATCTCTACACCTGGCTTTAACTCAATTGATCCTGTTACGTCTGTTGTTCTGAAGTAGAACTGTGGACGGTATCCTTTAAAGATTGGAGTGTGACGTCCACCTTCTTCTTTTGTTAGTACGTATACTTCCGCTACGAACTTAGCGTGAGGCTTTACTGAACCTGGCTTAATTAAACATTGTCCACGCTCAATATCTTCTCTCTTCGTTCCACGAAGTAACAATCCTACGTTATCTCCCGCTTGACCTTGATCTAAAAGCTTACGGAACATTTCTACACCTGTTACTGTCGTCTTTTGTGGATCACGAATACCGATAATTTCGATCTCTTCGTTTACCTTTACGATACCACGCTCAACACGTCCTGTTACTACAGTCCCACGTCCTGAGATTGAGAAAACGTCTTCTACTGGCATTAAGAAGTCTTTCTCTACGTCACGCTTTGGTGTCGGGATATATGAATCTACTGCTGCCATTAATTCAACGATCTTTTGCTCGCCGATTTCTGGGTTTCTTCCTTCTACTGCTGCTAAAGCTGATCCCGCGATAAACGGAATATCAGATCCAGGGAAGTTATATGAAGATAAAAGATCTCTTAGTTCCATTTCTACTAGTTCTAAAAGTTCTGCATCGTCTACCATGTCTACTTTATTTAAGAATACTACTAGCGCTGGTACCCCTACCTGACGTGCTAGAAGAATGTGCTCTCTTGTTTGTGGCATTGGTCCGTCTGCTGCTGAACAAACTAGAATACCACCGTCCATCTGAGCTGCACCTGTAATCATGTTTTTTACGTAGTCAGCGTGTCCTGGACAGTCTACGTGAGCGTAGTGTCTGTTAGCTGTTTCGTATTCAACGTGTGCTGTGTTGATTGTGATCCCACGCGCTTTTTCTTCTGGCGCTGAATCGATATCTGCGTATGACTTCGCTGCTCCACCGTGGATCTTCGCCATTGTCATTGTAATTGCTGCTGTTAATGTCGTCTTACCGTGGTCAACGTGACCAATTGTTCCGATGTTTACGTGTGGTTTACTACGATCAAATTTTTCCTTAGCCAT
>JACCDV010528173.1_pt1 | contig 12907 bp, 13 predicted proteins | sample 7446131 | NCBI WGS metagenome assembly JACCDV01 (sample SAMN15323448, study PRJNA562643) | freshwater metagenome | isolation source: river surface water | place: USA:Blue River Watershed | collected 2017-08-17 | reverse complement strand
CGTCTCCCGATTTTTTCCGCCCGCCATACTTGAAACATAGAAAGAAATATGGGAAGCGTTTCGCTTACCTTATTGTATCTCTGCGACCGCGATTAACCAATTTCCGCTTCTTGGGGAACAGATGACTCCATTTCAACACGCATCGCATCTCTCTTGTCCCCAATCTCACGTTTCCATGCCGAGATGGCAGTACTGTATTCTTCATCACATACATCACGGTACGCATCAGGAAGCGTCATGCCTTCGCCCAACTTTTGATAGACCTCGACGAGCTTTTTATTTCCATGACGCTCCTTAAGCGAGTTCACAAAGCTATAAAGAACAAGATACCCGAGCTGCTCACTGAATGGTTCTTTGTCTGTGTCACCGCCGAGCCCCTTGAGGTGCTCTAAAGAATCAAACTCTGCCGGGTCTGGAATTTCAGATAACTCTGTGCTTGCGAGTTTTAGTGCGAGTTTCTCTGTCGCTCCTTCAAGACCAGCAGTACCCTCCTCGAGTACAAATGACTGCCGATAGGCATCCATATTGCCGACAGCGAGTTCAACCGCGATGTGTCCTACCTCATGCTTGATCATCCGTTCTGCATCGTTCGGAAATTGCGCGAAAATATCAACGTTCACATAGAGTCTGTTGTCCGGCTGATCACGAAGCAGGAAACAAAATTTCTTTGCGTGTGGATCTTGGGGGCGAGCACCTTCTCTGAACGCTTCATTACTCATGATACTGACAGGGATTGAGGTGGGGGCATTGATCTCCCACTCACGCTCGAGTTCCTGTGCCGCTCGCTCGAACGCTGCTCTCGCCAGCTGCTCGTGCTCGAACGAAACATCTCCGTAGTGTTCAAATGAAAAACTGAGTGGTGGCTGGCGCTCCATGTGGTTATCTGGCGATTTTTCTTCGCTCACGGAAGAAAAAGGTGATTCGAATGATTCGATCCCCATATCATCCAATTGTATTACAAAAGAGCGAAGAGAAAAAGTGTGTACGTTGTGAAGAGTGCGGAAAAGAACGCCGCGGAAGAAATAACTAGACTCGATCTAAACTATTAACCTTACCCATCATTTGACGCAATGGTGCTGTCTTTTCTGCAATTTCTTTCTCTGTGGCTTCAACCCGCACAATTATTTCGCCTTCAACTTTCGATAATAGATCCTGGAGTGCAGTTCGCATTTCTTCGCTTGCTGTCTCTAAATTTCCCACCGTACTTATATCGCTCACAACACGAGCACGAAATTCCTCAAGCCCATCATTTAACCCATTAGTAATATCTTGTATTTCTCTTTTAAGTTCTTCACATACTTGCTCCGATTCAACAGTCAGTTTTGCGGTTTTGTCTTTGGCAACTCTTGATCTTTGTTCTACGAGATTAAAAATGTCATTCCCAGCTTGTTCAAGCTCCTGCTTTAATTTTGCTTCCTCGTCCTCATATTGTGAAACGAGGGCGGCAAATTCAGTGATGCGAGTTCCTAAAATCTTGTAGTGTCTTTGTGGTGCTACTTTCCCCAAAAAACTGTCCAAGTTTCTCATTGCTTCGATACGAAATTGTGCACCGCGAACAAAGTTTCCTCCACTGCCATGCGTGCCCTCAAAGTAGTCATGTTCGCCTTCGTTTCCTTCTTGCCATCTTTGTTCGAATTGTTCCGCCTTCTGTTCTGCATCGCCTAACATTTTGTTAAATAACTCGGCTCTCTTTGATTTATCTGGTTCTAAGGCCCGAACAACTTCAAAGGTAGAAAAATAACCTTGGCGATTAGATTCGTTTTGACTCTTGATTGCACCAAAAACAGAATCTGCTCCATATTCAGTAATCAAGCTTTGCAGCCCTTCAGATTGCAACATCGAAAGAGCGAAGGTTATCTCTCTGTTACGCTTTATCTCCAAAGCTTCATTTTCAAGCCTATCATAACGAGATTCTAGAGTCTCCGATCCCTCCCTTTGCTCAGCTTCTTTTTCGGGCGATTCTATTTCAGATTCAAGCGTGCGCCCCACTTGCTGTTCTTCTGTAGACACTTCTTCGACTGTTTGCTGTTCGGGCATCTGCCCCAATAGACCAAATTTTTCTATACTCATACTTGTATTATAAAGGAGGGGTGCCAAAAAGTACAAAACCAATTTAACCTCCTCAATGCCCTCCTAGGACCACTCAAGCTCCAAGGAGCATCACTCCACCTCGCATCTGTGTCATATACGACCATGTTTTGCTAAAATAGGTCGACCGACCTCCACACCAGAACCAACCACAACTACCCTCGAGCCAGTGGTATCAGATACTCCGACCATTGAACCACCGCAGGCGGGGGAATGCTGAAGTCACCATTGAGCCAATTTCTACTCCACCCGAAACGGCTCAAGCCGAGCAAGTATTTGAGCCCGTTGCCCGACACCACACTCGAACCCATTCCACAGGGTGCTTGTAGCACCCGAGGAACCAACTCCACCTCCACCTCAAGCACAGCAAGGAAACAGCGCAATCAGAAACACCGCCCCACTCCTGTCCCTGAAACAATGCCCGCGCAAGGACCACAAGACCCACTTCCATTCTCTAAGACGGATGACCGTCAAGAAAATTTGGTCGCGCCGGTTATAGCAACCTCTCCGCAAAACATCGTCGGACTCATTCCCCCCAAAGCGCGACTGGTCACACAACTCCGCAAACAAAAGAAACTGGTAAAAATCATGACGTTGTTTGAAAAGAAATCGCACATCACCAATGACGAAGTGGAGAAACTTCTGCATGTCTCAGACGCCACAGCAACGCGATATCTCTCTGAACTCGAGAAGCAAGGAAGAATCCTCCAAGACGGAAAGACCGGTCACGCAGTGAGCTACACCAGACGCTAGGCCGAACGGCTCATTTCTTCCCATATGAGCCGTTCGGCGCACCAAGCTCTCACACCCCCCCTCCTGCACCCCCGCTCGCTCCGCTCGTCGCCCCCACGGCATCTCCGTCTCCCGATTTTTTTCCGCCCGCCATAGAAAGAAACATGGGGAGCGTTTCGCTTATCATTTTTAACTTCCTGATTATCCCTAGGTGCAAAGTTTAGGCATTGCAACCAGAGCATATACACTGATATTGTCATGGTAGATATAAGAAGCTAGGGATACGCGGGCTTTTTTTGGAAAGCTGCACAACAAGGCACGCTTTGAGACTGGGTTACGCCAGATTGGCGTATCGGGGAAACCAAGCACACGCACAATCCTATGTATTGCGCGTGGAAATAGCAGACCGCGGAAGACGTTAGACTGGGCAACCCCGACTAAGGTATTATTGAAGTCGTTCGGTTAGGAAGTTGAATTCGCCTGTTTTTCCAAACTACTCACTATATTTTCCGTTATCGTTATAGTCACATGCTTTTCCTTCTGTGCATTTAATTAAGCGAAGGGAAAAATGAAAAGTTAACACGGAAAATCAAATCAACAATGCTCAAAATTCTTGGATAAAGAACAACCGTATGAGGTTAACGATGAATTTAACAAACTTCTAGATTGCTAAAATTTCTATGAAAAAAATATTTTATGTGGAACTTGTATTTGTTGCGCTAATATTTATTGTTTTTTGTAATAAATATTTCATATTCACTACACTTAATCTCAGTAATACTTTATTTGTTTTTACGCTCATCGAAATACTCTTCTTGGGATTGCTGATATCAAGTGTTGTTCAGATGAAGACTTACCAGACAGAGATCAGTATTATGGATGCTGTTCATCAGGTTGCATTGGTAGTATTTATTTTTATAGGTATACCTTTCCTAGATCCTGGTTTTAGCTTCCACTCAATGAGAGAATATTCCAAAGTACTGTACTTATTGTTGTCATATTACGGTTTTTGGCTCATGTTGCGTCTTGTCTATGTTTACCTGAGAGCGAACTCTAGTTTTGCCCTTTTAAAAAACAAGTACAACATTTTGAGTGGTTTTCTTTCTGGTCTCAGCTTGGTTTTTGCAGGTACTCTCATCTTATCCTTTTATCCTTTTATATGCATGGCAAAAGAGACATCTTCAGCAATGATATTGCTGGTTCCATTTCTGTCACTAGCTATGGTGAATTATGTCTTTTTTGTATATTGGCAAAATGTGTTCACTTCTGACTTCAAGCTGGGGTTGCGACGAGGAGTGGTAACAGTTGATTTAATATTGGTGATTTTATTTATAGTAATGCTTCCAAGTATTCTATTCGTTTTTAGCGTATAGGTTGCATGTGATCTTATATCGATTGTTAAATAAAGCCCGTGAGGTTTTGTCGGATTCCCAAACTCAACCGAAGCCACGGAGCGAATGCCGCATCACCGCAGAATCCAACGCGAATAAGCGACAGCTTATGAGCGCGGGCTGTGCGGATGCTCCAAGTGAGGCCGGAGCGACCCGAGGCGCAATGGATCATTGTTTGTTTTGGGAATGAGTGCGAGTTTGGTAAAATAAACCAACAGATTCGAGCATCGCGAGAAGCGGTGACGCTCAAGCACCCTCCGGAACTTGCTGAAAATTGACCCAGACTTTCGGGTGATTTTCTTAAGTACCAAAAACCTGTCATCCAAATTGCCAATCTGTTCAACCTTGCGTACAATAAAATTGCCGATCCACAAAAGGAGGAAAAGGCGATGGAAAACAGTATTGTCGGAGTGACGCGGAACGAACACGGATACCAAGTCACAGTCAAATGCGAACCGAGCGCACTCGAGTCGATAGGAGGACAATCCTTCACCAAGATGATCTTCCGATCAGGTGAACACGGGCAATGGTTCGAGTTCCCTTCCGGTGAACGCGCAGACCCGCGGATGGAAGTCTTTCTCAACAAAACGCGCGCGATCCTCGACGAGGAGTCGCACAGTGCACGGTGACCCGCCCACAAAAAAACGCACGGAACCTTTCCGTGCGTCTTTCTTTTTGAGATCGAGAGTCGCACTAGATCTTCCCCACCAGATCAATACCCGGCTTGAGTGTGTCGTCGCCCGGCTCCCAGCTTGCGGGGCACACATTCCCTCCGTGTTCAGCGACGAATTTCGCGGCGCGCAACTTGCGCAAGAGCTCCTTCCCGCTTCGTCCGATCGCGTTGTCGTGGATCTCGATCGTCTTCAATACTCCCTTCGGGTCAACGATAAAAGAACCGCGCAACGAAAGTCCGGCATCCTCCCCTTCCGTGATGTATGTTCCAAAAAGCATCGAGAGGCTTCCGTCGGGATCGGCGACCATGGGATACTCGATCTTCTTGATCGCGTCCGACGTATCGTGCCACGCTTTGTGCGCGAATGCCGTATCGGTCGAAACGGAAAGCACCTCGGCTCCTTCTTTCTGGAATTCGGCATACAGTCCGGCCATCTCTTCAAGCTCGGTCGGGCAGACGAACGTGAAATCCGCAGGGTAAAAGAAGTAGATCACCCACTTCCCCAGGAGGTCTTTCGTGTTCACCTTGGCAAGATCGTCCTTCTTCGGATCATAGACAGAAAGTTCCATTGTCGGGAGCGTGTCGCCGATCGACAGCGGTCCAAACGTCGACACATCCGACTCACACTCACAGTCTCCACACATGCAGTTCTCTTCGTTCATGGAAAAATGATTAGCTTGTTGTGCGTATTCTAGCATTTTTTCCAAAAAACACCTATACTCTAGGCCATGAAAAACCTTCCCCCGCTCATTGCCGTCATCGGCCCGACTTCATCGGGAAAAAGCGATCTGGCGGTCGACATCGCACTCCGCGCGAACGGAGAAGTTGTCTCCGCAGACTCTCGACAGGTCTATCGGGGGATGGATATCGGGACCGGAAAGGTCACCAAAAAAGAAATGCGGGGTGTTCCGCATCACCTGCTTGATGTCGCCTCACCGAAACGTGTCTACACGGTCGCAGACTGGAAGCGTGACGCGGAAAAAGCGATCGACGACATTGACCAGCGCGGGAAGCTCCCTATCGTATGCGGAGGAACGGGCTTCTACGTGCGCACAGTGACCGACGGCATCGTACTCCCGGACGTCAAACCAAACCCGAAACTCCGCGCCATGCTTTCCGACATGGATGCAGAAGAGCTCTTTGCCCTTCTTTCAAAAAAGGACCCCGTCCGCGCCGAAACGATCGACCAACACAACCCCGTCCGACTCATTCGTGCCCTCGAGATCGCGGATGAAATAGGGAGCGTACCTCTCGTTGAAACACAACCGAAGTATGACCCGCTCTTGATCGGCATTAAGACAGACAAAGACGTACTCAAAGAGCGCATCCACAATCGCCTCTTGAAGCGCATGCGATGCGGTATGCTCGCGGAAGTGAAACATCTGCATGAGCACGGTGTCTCATGGAAACGCATGGAGGAGCTCGGACTCGAATACCGATTTCTCGCGCGACACCTCCAAGGCAAACTTTCCAAAAATGAGATGCTCGAGCAACTTGAGACGGAGATCATCCACTACGCCAAACGACAAATAACATGGTGGAAAAAAGACGCGCGTATTCACTGGGTCGAGCATGACGACATTGACGGAGTAATGCGGATAATGAACGACTGGATGAAAAAAGAAAATTCCGCCACAGAGGGCGGAATGAAAGGAGGTCGAGCGACGCGTCAACGTTGAGCCTGAAGCACTTGTCGCGACTGGCGATACGCAAGCGTTACTTCAGCAGGGAGAATAAAGACATGGAAATGTCCGCCCTTCCGTTCAAGGATCGCGAGGATCTTGCGATCATGAATATCTTGTTGCAAGCGTTTCGCAAGCCATGCGAGACGTACCGCATCAAGCATCTGAAGCGATATATCGACCGCCGCGCCGGACGTGTGTGTCGAGCACAAGCCCTTCATGTCACATCGCGCGGGTGTGCGACCTTGAGAAAAAAGACGTTGCTGTCCCTCTTTTGTTCGCACGACCGAGGGAATGCGCAAAAGCGGTAATGCCGCTTCCGGAAACGCTTCGCTCATTGCGCGAGTCAGCTCGTTGAGATACAGAGGCACCCAAGATCTTCCGACACGACGATGGAATGCGAGTTCGGGAGCGAACACGATTCGATCAAAGGAGAATTCGAACAACTCCCCACGCTCCGTTGCTGATGCGATCGTATCGTCAGACTCAAACGGAAAAAGTCCAAGAAGCTCCGCGATGCAGATCTCTGTTCCCAGTTTGTCGGGCGAACCTCGAAAAGGGTTCTCTTCCTGTGCCGCAAATGCCTGGTCAAGCGCATGAAAAAGTCCCTCCTCTTTCTTCGCGTGTTGTGCTCCCGCCACACAGGCTTCGTATGCGACGATCGTTGCCCGCTGTTTCGCGGTAAGCACACGCGCTGAAAGAGGTGACTTGCGTTTCTTTGTCGACGACTTCGCCTTCTTGTGCTTCTTCGGCTTTTTCGACGCGTAGGAAACATGAGAGATCGCGACGCTTGCCTTGCTGAGTGCGCGTACACTCGAACGTTCGGCGATAGATGGGGTTGACGTGAGTACTGCACACAACGCAAAACAAAAACAGGCCAAGATGCGCTTCATGGTCCTTCTCCTTCCTTGCTGAATAGATGAACTCTCGCCCAGTTGTAACACACAAAATCAAAATGCGCAAAGAAAAAAGGCACCGCATATGCGGTGCCTCAAAAAGTTTACGAACTGGCACAAGCGACGCGTCGTGCCCACTCAGCGTCGACCTCCTGCTGCATGAGTCCACACTGCAGAGGATCAGACACAATATGAGCAAAACGGCGCTGTGCCGCCAAAAAGTCACTGATCGGGCGACGATCCTTCTTGGGAAGATACGTCATCCGTGTCACACCATCCACCACTTCGAAGAGCGGCCAATACCCCGTCTCGACGGCAAGGTCTCCGATCGCGATCGCCTGACTCGCATCAAACCCCCACCCTCGTGTGCACGGAGCAAGAACGCTGAGAAATGACGGTCCATCCGCGCACAATGCGGCTCGTGCCTTGTCGCGCAAGTCATGTGGCTTGATCGTGTTCGGAACCGTTTGCGCCACGTATGGCACATGATGGGCACGAACGATATCCACGATATCCTTGCGCAAACGCGGATCACCTTCGGAACGAATGCTTCGCGGAGCAGTGGTCGTGTCTGCAAAATGCGACGAGGCACCCGAACGCTGACCGCCGGTGTTCATGTATCCCTCGTTGTTGAGGCACACATACGTCACATGATGCCCACGTTCGAGCATTCCCGAGAGCGACTGCAGGCCGATATCGTACGTCCCACCATCACCACCAAAGACAACGAAACGAACACGATCCTTGATCTCCCCCCTGCGGAAGAGCAAGCGATACGCCGTTTCGACTCCGCTCGCCAATGCTGAGGGCGTATCAAACGTCCCATGCGCCGCGGGAACCTTCCAAAAGGTGAGCGGGTACGATGTGGTCGAGACCTCCAGGCATCCGGTCGCCAAGACAACAACGATCTTCGTCTCCTTTGGCGCCTCCATGAGCACCGTGTTGACGATGATTGATTCGGCGCAACCGGGACAAAGCGAATTTCCCGCACAAAGCGGGGGTTCCGCACATGCCGACAGTTGCTTCAATGGGATTCGTTTCCCTTCGTTCATGACATTACTCCCGTACCTGCAGATAAGAAACGGATCCGGATGCACGAGAAGCACTCTCCTCGGATTCACCGAAAATACGCATTGCTTCGTCGGGCAAGAGTTCCCTCCCCCCGAGTCCGTAGATGAAATTTGCGATCTCCGGACGCGTGCCCGGTAAGGCATACAACGCGGACATCACATCAGTACACAATGGACCAAAAGCAGTTCCCAGGTCATCACTGCGATCAAGCACGATAACCCGAGTTGCGCCCTGGAGCACTGCACACACCGCTTCATCCGGGAATGGCCGATAGCATGCAAGCGTGAGCATGCCAACCTTCCGACCGGACTCCCGCAATAGATCAACGATTCCACGCATCGTCCCCGTGGTGCTTCCCAAGAGGACAACAACCGTGTCCGCGTCTTCGGTACGGTAAGTCTCTACCGCGCCATAGGTGCGACCGGAAATTTGAGCATAGCGAGCGGACACATCACCAAATACCGCAAGTGATCCCCGTATCGCATCGCGCACGGCATATCGCGCTTCCGTGTAGTAGTCGGGCCCACAGGCCGTCCCGAACGTACGCGGCGCGTCGAAGTTGAGGAGCGAATCCTTGGGACGATATTTCCCCACGAACGCACTCGCCTCTTCCTCGTCGCACACCATGACCCGCGTTGCCGTATGACTCACACTGAATCCGTCGTAACACACCATGACCGGAAGACGCACCGACTCGGCAAGCGGAAATGCGATGAGCGTTAGGTCGTACACCTCCTGCGCGTTACGCGCAAAGAGTTGGATACACCCCGCAGTACGCATCACCATCACGTCGCCATGGTCACCTTGCACATTGAGCGGTGCGGAGATCGCACGCGTCGCGTCCAAGATAACGACCGGAGCACCCATCCCCGCCGCAACAAAAACCTGTTGGGCCATATAGAGCAGCCCTTGCGAGGAGGTGATGGTTGCAGTGCGGACTCCGGCAAGCGACGCGCCAATACAGTCGGTCATTGCCGAATTCTCTCCCTCAGGAGAGATGATCTCCGCGTCGAGCAGCATGTCTCGCACGTACCGGGCGAGTTCTTCCGCCGCTGCGGTCGAAGGGGTGATCGGATAAAGTGCGAGCACTTCAACCCCGGCATGACGAAGCGCCAACGCGGCAGCCTCGTTGCCGTTACAAAAGATCCTCGAAGACATCACTGTTTCTCCTGCATCGTAATTGCGTTGAATTTGTCGGGGCAGACTTCCATGCAGATCCCACACCCCTTACAAGCGAGTAGGTCGATCGTCTCTAGTTCCCCGTTCTCATTGACCTTGATCGCTTTGTCAGGGCACAGTGGCCAACAAACAAGACAGTCCTTGCACCGCTCCTGATCAACAACCGGCTGTTTGACGCTCCACGCGCCCGTTGTCGGCACATGGTGTTTCGAAAGACCGGGGAGCGTGGCACCAAGTCCGATCGCACGCCACGTAGGGAGCGGTGTCGGCCGAGGACGCAGTTCCGGGTTCTCGTCAAAGACCCCATCGTAGCGATGTATTTCGTCATGACCACGCTCAAACGCCTTGAGATTGCTCAGTGCGTGTTTGCCGTCGCTTCCGCCAAAATACTCGAAGACCGCGCGAGCAACATCAACCGGAAACTGTGCGCTCTGCGCCATTGCGTCCTGCATCATGCGAACCAGCGCGCCAAGAAGCACGATGTTCGGATATGACCGCCCAACTTCTTCTTGCGCAATGACAGTCGCATCGATGGTGACCACATGGGCAAGCCCAAACCGTGTTGCGATCTCGACTGGTCGCTTGCGTGAATTGACGAGAAACACCGTTTCCGCCGTTATTCCCGCAAAGACCGCCGGAATCGCGAGCAATGTGTCATCAGAGACCACGACGATGTCGGGTGTGACGATCGGATAGACATCCATGATCGGAGATCGTGATACGCGGACATCAACCTTGATCGGTTCGCCCGCCTTTGCCGTGCCAAAATGTGGCGTTGTTGAGGCATGCGAACCTTCCGCGTCGACTTGTTTGGCGGTGATTTCCGCCGCGGTGACCATCCCGTGATTGCCACGAGAATGGAACCGCAATGCATTGAACTTCATAGCACAACTCCTTCTTGAATGAATGATGAAAAGAGCACAACACTCCATTATTCAAAGTAACAGAAACACACTGTTTTGCAATAAATGAAATACTTGACGGAAGCCGGAGCGCACTATAGCATGAGGACCGATGGCCCGTCGCATCGCGCATGCCGTCAGGCATACCCCATACTCACTTCCGTGAGTGCGATCTGACAACGCGGAATGGTCATCCAACTCGGCAAGGGGTCTTTCGGAACGTCAACTCGCCTCCCCGTCGACCTGTGGATCAGGTCGATAAAATGAATGTTCCACGTCAAGATACATGAACGGATCATGACGGCACTGCAGGTGAGCAAGGGAGCGTCTCATATGACATCCGCACCGCAAGGAAGACTGTTCCGGTCTCTCCTTTGTGAATGTCATCTATGGACTTCGGTCCAGCGCACAAACTTCCGCCCGCACAATACCTTAGGGTACGCCCGATCATCCCTCATGTTCTTTGCCCCGGTACGGTAAACCCGGGGCTTTTTCTTGCACAAAAAAAACACCCCACTGAGATATTTTTAAAAAACCATCGAAGAGAACGCCCTTAATTGATCCTATCCACAACTATCTCAGCATATCGAGCGGGCATTGCCACGCCGAAGGTGCGCTCCGGCGCACCGAAGGCGGGCCCACGAGGATCGGTCACGAGTCACTAAGTCTTTTGTTTCGCATTGCTCACAAAAGCCAAAGTGCTCGCTACCCCGACTCGCCGACAAGCACTCGCTTTGCTCGTCTTGTCTACCGGCTCCGTCCTTCGATTCCTCGCGGACCTCGCAACGATAAATAAAAAATCTCCTTTCGGAGATTTTTTATTCGTTGGCGGGCCCACGAGGAATCGAACCTCGACCATCAGTTTTGGAGACTGATGTTCTACCATTAAACTATAGGCCCTGTGTTGCACCGAAATATCTTCGGCACGGACTCCATAGTAGCATGAAGCACGGGGAGAGAAAAGGGTGTGTGCGGGAAAGAAAAAGCAAAAAAAACACCCCGAGAGCGGGGCGTTTTCGTGCTACTTCTTCGACTCCTTGAAGGTGACGTGCTTGCGGGTCTTGGGATCGTACTTCTTGAGCTCGATCTTGCGCGTGACGAGCTTCTTGTTCTTGCGCGTCCAATACACCTGACCGGTCGATTTGTTGCGCAGCTGGATGAGACTATCTTGAGACATATTGATCAAATTATCGGTAGTAGCAGACTATCAAAAACACGGGAAAAAGGCAAGCACACGGGGCGAATAGATATTATACCACGAATTTCTTCATGAGGGGATTCAAGCGGGTCAAGAATTCATAGTGCGTCGTTCCGGAAAGAGCAGCGAGTTCATCCGCGGAAACCGACTCCTTACCGTCTCGCCCGATGAGTGTCACCATATCCCCCACGAGGACACGCGGAATATCGGTCACGTCGACCGTGATCATGTTCATCGAGACCCTCCCCAGTACACGGGCAAACTTGCCATGAATGAGCACCCGGGCCTTTCCGGAAAGCGCGCGAGAAAATCCGTGCCAATATCCGACGGGAACGATCGCGATCACCGTGTCACGATGAAGAAGTTCGGTGCTGTCATATCCTACCCGCTCGCCTTTTTTGACCGTCTTGACCTCACTCACCAGTGCACGCCACGAAAGCGCGGGGCGAAGTGTCATCTGCTTTGCCTTCGCGCGCTCGGTGTCGCGTGAGGGCCAGATCCCGTAGAGCCCGGCACCGATGCGCACCATGTCGCCGTGCGCCGCGGGAAAAAGAAGTGCGCCACTCGTCGCTCCCGCGTGCGCGATCGGTTCAATTCCGTCTTTCGCAAAAAGCGTACGCCATTCCTCAAACTCCGCGATCTGTCGCTTGGTCATATCCTTATCGCGAGGATCTTTCGCTTTTGCAAAATGGGTATAGAGACCCTCAACGACAAAACGTCCCTTCACGTCCTTTTGCGTAAGTATCGCAAGGAGCTTCGGAGCATCTTCACGCAAAAATCCTTGACGATGCATGCCGGTGTCGACCTTGATATGGATCCGCAGCGGTGACGACGAACGAGGGAGCCGCACAACATGCTCAAGCTGTTCGAACGAAGAGATCGTAAGTGCGACATGACGCGTGCGCGCGAGAGGAAGCAGTGCGGGAAGCGTATAACCGAGCACAAGGATCGGCACGGTGACCCCGTGTTTGCGGAGTGTCTCGGCCTCAACAAGCGAATCAACTCCAAGCCAATCGATCTTTAACTCTTGGAGAAGCACACTCCAATCGACCAGACCATGCCCGTACGCGTTGGACTTCACGATGCCGAGTATTG
>JACCDV010728705.1_pt1 | contig 12908 bp, 9 predicted proteins | sample 7446131 | NCBI WGS metagenome assembly JACCDV01 (sample SAMN15323448, study PRJNA562643) | freshwater metagenome | isolation source: river surface water | place: USA:Blue River Watershed | collected 2017-08-17 | reverse complement strand
TATGAGCATTTCCTCAAGCTGCTATGCAAGCACGGGCTACCAACAGGAAGAGTCTACTAATACGCTGCTCAGTAGATATTAAAGTACGAGAAAAGGAAGATAAATAAGGAACTTAAGATGCGGGCTGAATTAGACATACAAAAGATAAAAAAATCTAAGCCTTAGCAGTCTCCAGAAAAACCTTTTCACCCTTCTCCTTCCCCATATTTATAGCGTTGATTGAGGTTTAACGCATTTGTATTGATAAATATTGTTGTTGTATCAGTATAATGGAAATCAAGCTGTAGACTTAGCTCGCTCACCCAATACTTGAACGATATCTTCACTGTTGATGGTTTATTTTTGAAGAAGTAGCTCAGCTAACTTCTTTAAGGCGTCTTTGTGTTTGTTAAGCACGTTTGTGGCCCTCTTCCTTCCCTATTCAATTAAAACCATCATCTATTCATCCATCTTTTGAGAAAGGTACTGTGACTCTTTCCTAATGTAAGATTCCTCATCCAATGTTACATTATAGGTGCCTTTCCCCATTCCGTATTCGGTGATCATTTTGCGAGCAACTTGGTATATCTTCTGCAGATCATCAGAGGCGCCCGAACTGCTTGAGTTCAAAAAAAGCTATTCACTGGTAAGCCCTCCCATCATTATTGCTATTTGGTCGATTAGCTCGTCTTTGGTTCGGATGTAAGAGCTTTTGGGCAAATACTGGGCATATCCCAGTGCTCCTTTGGAACGAGGAATGATGGTGAGCTTGATGAGTGGATCCCCGCCCTTGAGGAACCATCCGCAGACTGCATGACCTGCCTCGTGATAAGCAACTCTCTCCTTGGTCTTGGGGTTCATTAAGTTTTTCTTCTCGTAGCCTGCTGTTATCCTCTCAGAAGCGTCTTCAAAGTCCTTATCTTCGATGTAGCTCTTTGATCTTCTTGTTGCGATAATAGCGGCTTCGTTACACAAATTAGCAATATCAGCCCCACTGAATCCTGGGCTGAGCTCTGAAAGTCTCTTGGCCAAATCATCAATCTTCCTGTTTGGATCTATCTTGAGAGGCTTGAGGTGAACTTTAAAAATTTCGATTCGAGCTTTAAGGTCTGGAAGGTTGACTTCAACCATTCTATCGAATCGGCCTGGCCTAGTTAAAGCACTATCTAGAGTATCCTTTCGGTTGGTCGCAGCCAGGATGATCACAGTTTAATGGCTTGAAAACCCATCCATCTCTACCAAAAGCTGATTGAGGGTTGAGTCTTTTTCCTAGTTGCGAGAAGTCTCCCTCTTCTTGCCGATAGCATCGATTTCATCAATGAAAATGATGGAAGGGGCCTCCATCCTTGCTCTTGCAAACAACTCTCTCACCTTGGAAGCTCCCAGTCCAACGAACATCTCCACAAACTATGACCCCGATATGTAGAAAAAAGTTACTCCAGCTTCACCAGCACAAGCCTTCGCTAGCATTGTCTTTCCGGTCCCGGGAGGCCCTGTCAAAAGTGCACCCTTTGGAATCTTTGCTCCAATCTACCTGTACTTTTGTCCATGCTTCAAAAAATCTACAAACTCTGTGATTTATTTTTTGGCCTCTTCCATACCAGCTACATCAGCGAATTTCACCTTAATATTTCGAAGGCCTTCTATTTTGAAGCTCTTCTTGTTCGAAAGAGTTGATAGAATGGAGTCAGGGGAGAATCTTCTAAAGATAAAGAGAGTGATGGCTATGCCAATGAATGGTACTCCTAATGAGATAGCATCTCCAAAGGCATCCATAACTGTGTAGGAAGGGTGGTCAAAATAAACTGGAATTTTTTCGAGCTTACTGAGTTGGTAGTGTTCAAGCAAGCCGAGGAAATTGTTAATGTTACCATTGTATCTGAATCTCTATTAGCTTGCATCTTGATACTTGAAAATTATTTTGAATTCAGGCATATCTTCTTTAACTTATTCGATATGTATTTCCCTTGCATTCTAGAGCAACTTCTCAATCACCTAAGATTCATTTATTTACCCTCCTTTTGCATTTGGCTTCTCTAAGATCGGCTTCTAGGATTTCCCTTTTCTCAAGCTCAATAAGATTATGAAGGCAACTATCAGGATAACATTGAACTTCTATAGTTTTTTTAGCAAGTCACTGTTGATATTAATTTCTATCTTGAACGTGTTGTCCTCCTTTTCTTTTCCTTATCCTTCCTTCTACTCTGCTTCCTGCTGAGTCCTTGACGCCCTCTCGATTCTTCGGTAGCAAAGATGGAGATATTTGTTGTAGAGGTGGTAGTTGGCTCTTCTATTGATGCCTGCGTAGGTGAAGCGAGGCATGAGGGCTGAGATATAGAGAGGGATGTATTGATATTGGTGATCAATCATTATTGATTTGTAATAGTATATTGCTCCAAGCGCCTTTATCGACACCTCCTTCCCCTACTTCAACAGCTTCCCCTCCCCTCTCCTCTTAAGCATGGAAAAGCAGTAATTATTGGCGAATGTCAAAGTTTTGCAAACAGAACGTGAGATCATTATAATCCGAATTAAATTATAAACAAACATAAAAACCAAGCTATTATCTTGCTTGGAGAGCATCCAACAATAAACCTATTTAATATTTAATCACAATTATTACTATGATGATATCAAAAATAGGCAGCAGAGCCCTATCCTTCTTCACCACAATCAAAGGTCCTGTCCCGCGCCGTTTCCAAAATCGACAAAAGCCCCGAGAACCCCTCCTCACAAAGTAATAAAAGAAGATCGAGTATAACCCTATCCAAGCCATTCACCTGATGAGGTTGCACTCATTTGTGAAGTTCGAATAATCTGTCGAAATTTGCGTGCGCCTGAATGTAAACCCGAAGAATGGCGACCAAGTTGTTCGTGGTACTGCTAACCTCCCAGCAGGCCTTGGTAAAACAACCAAAATTGCTGTCTTCTGCTCCAACGATTAGTACGAAACTTTGAAGGGGAAAGGACTGTAAATCGACTACCATATCAAAGATAACAATCCTAAAGAAGTATAAATTTGCTCATTTAGCTGTAAAAGATGGAGCTGAGCTTTGAAAAATTATTCACCACACCAGCTCATATTGCCAAATTGAAACCCTTCGGAAAATTACTTGGCCCAAAAGGCCTGATGCCCAACGCCAAGCTGGGAACATTGGCTACATTCTAAGAGCTGCCTGAGGCACTCCTCCAAGCTAAATCAGGCCAGGTTTCTTTTAGAGTTGATAATGGCAAGAACATACACGCACAAATCGGTAAGATTAGTTTTACAGACGAACAATTGCTGGTTAACTGGCGATCAGTAATGAAGACCCTTGTAGACAAGCGTCCTCCAACCCTCAAGGGCAAGTACTTTACTTCTGCCTACTTGAGATCAACAATGGGCCCGGGGTGGAAGATCAATTTAATAGACATCGACCCAAGGACAGATAAGAGTATCTGGGGGTTACTATAATAAAAGAAAGGATAGTCAGTTTAACAAACCCAATGATGCAGACTCAATTACAATATTAATATTATTATCTATGTTTCAAAAACAGTCCAAAGACCAGCCCTTCTATCTTCAAAAAAAGAAACTATTTCACCAATCCATTCGCAAGAAGTAGCGAGAAGCCATCATCAATAAGCTACGCAAGAAGGCTTAAATTCCCAACTAAATCGACGAGATGCTCAAGAATTTGCCAGGCAGCTTAAAAGAGCTAGTTAATCTAATAGTGAAGGGATAGGTGAGGAATTGGTAATAAGTGATTGCCGAATAAATTCTAATTTCTAGGGATAGAGTGAGGGAGATGCTGGATTGCAAATAATTGTAAGAGAGTGAAGCTGTCAGCTTATTCATCTTCTTGCTCAATAACTCTCCCTAACCTGAGTAACTTTATCGCTAGCATTACGAACAAATACTTCTCAAAAGCCAGTCATGGAGCTACCCAAATAAAATGCATCTCTTCGTCCTCTTCCATTTCATGCTCAAAAAAGGCCATTCTTTTGTTCTAGAGCATGCCTCAGCTTTCCATTCAACCTTATATTCCAATCGCTTCTTTTATAGCCAGCTTAACTTCTATGATTTAGTCCTCAGGAAATATGCCACTCCAACTAATATAGAGAAATATTTGCCTCATGAAACTCTCAGGAGATTAAGCGAGCAGGTGGAAGCTCATTTTTATAATGAGGAATAGAGATTAAAAATGATATAAATTCTAATCCAAGTGCTGTATTTATCAGAGGAAGAAGAGATAAGCAAGTGTCTGGATGTTACAAAGCTATTTACAAGATTATAGTTTCTGATTGGATATAACAAAAATAAGTTATTGGTGGATAGGTCCATCCTTTTGATCTACAATATCAACATCGATTCAACATCAGAATCTTTTGTAAATCATAGTACCGACTCTCTTATGTAGGTTGTTTTAAAGTTATCACCAATTAAATCAAAAATACGCTTAACCCCTTCAAAATAAGGGTATTATGCACTTAACTATATCTCAACTCCATACTCAACTACCCCAAGCATCAGTACCACTCCTTCTTACACTCAAATATCTCCACCATTCTCAATGAGTACCTATACATTGTTGAGGAATTCACAGATGTGAAGGATGTTAGAGAAATGATTGCAGAACTACTTTCATCCATTTTGACACATTTGGCCGAAGAAAGTTAATAGGGTTGTCCTGTCACAAATAAAATATAACAAGCAGCTCTTCTAGAGAAGCTTAGCACGATCTAATAGTGCTTAGACCTACTTGCCAAGTTTCAAATTATTAAAAGATGATTTATTGCTTACTATTAATTATTATTAAATTATAAAACTGATGCCTCCCAAGCCTGCCCCAGCCCCAGCCCCCAATCCCAACCCTCCAGCCAAAAAATAATAACCAAAAAAAGAGGACCCCAAAAAGTAGTCCCCTAAGAAATAATAAATCAAAAAATCCCCAGAACCCAAAAAAGAGGATCCTAAAAACGCAAAGAAATAAGAACCAAAAAAGGAAGAGCCAAAAAAAGAAGATCCGAAGGGAAAAAAAGAGGAGCCAAAGAAAGAGGAGCCTAAGAAATAGGATCCGAAAAATGCCAAGAAGCCTGACAGTCCAAAAAAAGATGAGAAAAAAGAAGGGAAAAAGTAGTAGACTAAGAAAGAAGATCCGAAGAAAGAGGTGAAGAAAGAAGAAAAGAAAGTGGAGCCAGTGAAATAGTAGAAAAAATAAGAAATAAAGTCGCCACCTAAGCAGCCCGAGCCAGTGAGCTAAGAGGACGAACCTGACGATGTAACTTTGATTTGAGGTAGGGCATGGACGAGGCAACTAAGAAAAAGAAGCAGGCCTAAAAATTCAAGAAATATTTAGAGCAGACAGGAATCGCTATGGCATTCCAAGTGGTGTTCGCCTAAATTTTGGATAAGAAGGTGGAGTAAGCGAAGGTGTTTTCTTACACTGCGATGCGTTTGAGGCAAATCGGATAGGACCTTTAGAAGATAAAGCTGGTACAAGTTGAATAATATAGAGTAAAAAGTGATATAGATATTGCTATCACAATATAGTTATTAATAGTTATCACTATAGCTTACCCATCACCTGGCTCAGAATACTGTTGAAACTACCCTCAATTGCCTACACTATCAGCAGCATGTCCTTCTAGACCCTCTGCCTTATACTGCCGTCCCTTATGTGCCCGCTAATCGTTCTCCTTACCTCGTTCTTGAATATCCCTAATTACCACTCCGGCTTTTCTGGCCAGTACTTATGAATTAGACTATTACCTAAAGGACTCTCACATCGGCTGCACTTAGAATTTTAGTTTTAGTTTTCTGCAGACAGCCTTTAATTAAGGCTTTTAATTTGTTGGTTCTGCTTTTCTAGTAGTTCCTTCATTTCGATTTGAAGCTGCCTTTACTGTTCTCTTTCTTTGAATTGCTCTTCTTCGTATTCCTCAAATTAACTTCTGAGACGGCAAAGATGTTCCTCTGAAAACAAGATAGTTTCTTCTTTCAGCTTCACTTATTATCTCGATTCATGCAATTGTTTCTTAAGGCACTACACTTATTTGATGAGCTAGGCTTATCGGCTATTCATGCTAATCATCTTTTCCCTGAGGTCTTTGAGCTCCTTTTCTATTTGTGACAGGTTGGAAGTGCTGCCTTCTATTTCCTGTATTTTGGCGTTGGCCTTTGATAGCTGTTAATCCTTCTTTCTGACCATGTCACGCAGCTTGGCAATTTTGATTTCATAGTCTTCTTTGAGCTTGCCCTACTTAATTTCTGCAGTTTATAGTTTAGCCAGTTTCTTCTTGAGCTCACTTGAGCCTTTGTTTGCATTGACGAGATGATAATTAAGTTTTGAATTTTTCTCCTTCTCCTCGTTAAGGAGGGAGATCAAATGCTCCTTCGTTTATATTTCCTTGCCCAGCTGCTCTGAGAGCACTTTGACCTCTGATTGTTGCCTTTCAATTTTTTTCTATAGGTAAGTAACAGCCTAGTTGAGCTTGATTTGTTCGAACTAGGGTGACCTCCGTGAGGAGTTAGGCTCAGCAATAATCTCCTTGAGCACCTGGCGCACCAGGTTGTTAGTGGACGATTTGTTCGAGGAGTTCATAACGATTATAATACAATCAAAGTATATCACAAACCTATCAAGCAATCATCTCAAATAGATAGCCTCACTTTAATGCTTTATGGCCTTTCTAGCATTGCCTGCTTGGTTTCTCTATTTATACCCTTGAAGACACTGGTTGTGTGGCATTTGGAATTCAACCTTTGCCAAAGTATCATTGTCAAGATAATGGGCTAACTTTAATATAAACCCAAAAATTCATTGCAATAACTTAAAGACCTAATGTTTTTATTCATATCATAGAATTGGAGGGAATTTTGTAAATGATACGATGATTTTTTGCAGTCAATTCAAACAGCTTTTTTATGCATTTTTAAAGGGATGGCTTCTATTCCTCTTGCTTGTCTCTTTTGTTGAGTTGATCATGATGAAATAGCTAGATATCGATAAGATTCTTGTGGCGATTTCTAAAATAAGAACAAGCCTTTCTCTTAGCTTATATTCTAAACTACTATTGTCATAAGCGTAAACTGATTTCAATGCTCATTAGCTAAAAGGTAAACATTATAAGCCTCATTTATCCAATTCCCTTTTCTTCAACATTATGGGAAAGAAAATGGCAAAGCTTAACGAAAAGTGATAAATAATTAAGCCGAGATAAGTCGAAGCATGTCATCAACCTCAAAGCTGTGCTAGTGGAACAGAAAAAACTCTTTGATAGTTTAGTTGTCGATAAGTTTGAGGTTGATTTGAATAAAGATTCGTGCTAAGATGATTTTTCTTCAATCATAAGATGACAGATGGAAAATGGAAGCATATAGCTGTAAAAATTGATGGTTTAATAACAAAATAAAGGCGTAGAATTTGAACTATCTTAAATTTTAATAATATTCCTCACTTTAATAATATTATTAAACGTCCAGAATGGCACAACAACCAACTAACTTCAATACATCTCCCTCTGAACAATCAAATAACACTACTTCTTACAACCCCTAGCTCAACAAATTTAAGCCTTGGGTTTTTAAGCCCAAAAAGGTTATTTATAGCTTAGATGGCTGCCCGCCAACAAAGAAGGAATATTCCACTGCCCACTGGAACCATGAAGAAAATGATAAATATGTTGAATTCCTCATCAAATTTAGAGAAGTCATTGAGGGTGAGAGGAAGAGGAGAAGAAAATGGCATTTGAATCGCATAATGAGCAAGTTCATTGGGAGCCGCTCCCATGAGCAATGCCGAAGCCATCATCAAAAAATGATGAAAAACTATAAGTCTGTTGAAGGGATCATCGAGCACTTGCGAAATATCAGGCAAACGGAAAAAAATAGATCTGAAACTTCCTCAACTCACCAACACCCCAACCCCAACTCAACCACTCAAACTCCACCCATCTGTAGTGAGGACTCTTTTCTCAATATCCTTTAAAATCCCATGGATTACGACGACTCTTTCATTCGTATTCCCATCTTTTATCGGGATTAATCAAATGATATATTTTGACTGTATATTTCAAATAGATTTATGATCAAAATCGGTTATTGTTGAGGCAGTACTGTTGGGGCAGGATGCAAGTTCTGAGGGTTGAAGGAGAGTATATGGGGGTTGGGGCTAAGTTTTATGCTATTCTGTGAACATTTCAGATAACTTTATTGATTAATGGTGGTCTAGTCATAGTGACGCGATAATTTAATTAAATCATATAATAATACACAACCCATGGACTGTATTCCCCAAAATCAAACATACATCATTTCAGCCAATTCTGACCCTTGTACGCCTCAGCCGACCTAACAGACTACCACTTTCTAGTCTGTCAAGCCTTGGTTCTTCAAACCAAGAAAAATCAAATATGGGCTCTAGGGCGACTTTAAGAAAATTAAGAAATATAATAGTTTGCATTGGTCCTAGGAAGAAAACGAAAAATATGTCAACTTTCTCAAGGGCTTTATAGAACTGATCAAAGGAGATACTTTGCAAAAAAGAAAATATCATCTCAATAGAATGCTAAGCAAACAAGTCGGCTCTAGGTCCCCAACCCAGTGCAGGAGCCACCACCAGAAAATGATCAAGGCTTTTAAAACGCCGGAGGCCATCATTCGCCACTTTGAAGCCCCCAAAGTTGACACTCCCATTCAAACCTTTTAGTCTCAAAGCCAAGATTCGGAAGAACCTAACATGGAACTCTCCACAAAGCTTGACCTTGAAACTCACAAATCTTCCGAGAAAATAGAATGTTTACAAATAAATGGTTTGGGTGGAAACGAATAGGCATCCCTTTGGGATATTCTGACTTACCAAGGCTTCTAAAATTCATTCGATCATATGTTTTGAATAATTTTTATATAGGATCTCTAAATATTGATAAATGGGATATGTTCTTTTTCTGCTACCTTAACTTTTTAGAATATGATCATTGGCTTAATATTGAGCATAATAATCATGGTAATAATAAGAAATTAGACAATAAGGCCAGCTCTCATTGATTTTGGAACACCTTTCTATCTATTTGTCAACTCATACTTCAATAATTTGCCATTATACTTAGATAATTATTATCACATAATTTTTTCTTTTGCCATTTCAATCACACATGAATGTAATATTTTAATAGGGGTATGCAGCCCAACAAAAGCCGTAAAAAAATAAATAACTATATTGTGCATTTCGATCATGCGCTTGGAGCGGGAGCCTCAGGGAAGGTTTATCTTTCAGTGCAATAACCAAGCGAAGTATGGCTGGCGGTGAAGGTCGTATAGAAAGCACAGTGTACATGATAGATAATGAAGTTAAGGATAACGCTTACATGGGGGAGGCGATGAAGCAGTAGTTATTGATACACCGTTCCCTGAAGCACCCTAATATTGTTGGAGTGGTGGATGTGGTTCAAACTGCCAACAACTACTATATCTTTATGGAGTTTTGCCAGCAAGGCAATCTAAGAAACGTAAAAGATAAATGATAAAGCTAATCATCAGTCACTCTCGCCTCAGCTAGCAGGATGCTCTCCATTGTCTCAAATGCATCTGCCGTGCTTTCCAACCCATGTTTGAAAAAGGCATCATTCATCGGTATTCGATATCATTACCCAAGCGACCTCAAGCCTGAAAACATTGTTATACAAAATTAAAATTTGAAAGTTACTGACTTTGGATTTGCAAAAGCACTCTCCTCTTCTCGAGAACTCACACGAACTGTGATTGGAACTCCGCTTTATATGTCTCCTCAAATTTTATCAAAGCAAGCATATAGCTCTAAATGTGACATATGGAGTGTCGGGGTCATATACTATGAGTTACTCATTGGCCATCATCCTTGGGTGGCCAAGAGCATGGTGAGTCTCTTTAAATCGATCATCAACCAACCTGAGGTTTCATTCCCAGCATAAATCCCCATATCTTGGCAATCTAAATATTTTATTAGTAAATGTCTAGCAATCGAATAAGTTTAAAGATTTTCTTGGCTTTAACTTTACTAAAGCTAGCTTTTAGGCGCAGAATTTTAATAGATAGCCAGAAAATGGAGAAATGCTTACGAAACTGCAGCATCTAAACTTAACTTATTGAAACAAAACACAGAAATATAGAAATTAGTTGGACTGTTTCTTAGATTGAAAGTCAATGCTTTAAATTTTCCCCAGTTTTCACTAATTATCCGCAGCCTTATTCCCTCTACTGAAGAGGCATAACTGGGTCCAATGTACTAGCTGTTCGACAAAGACTCTAATGGGGTGATAGATTTTGAATAGTTTGTGGGGGCGCTAAGTGATTGTCCAGTGGCAGTGCTCCAGCACATGAACCGTTTATTAATGAGTGGGTGGTCATATAAATAGCTGAGTGGCCCTGAGAAATACCGAAGTCTAATAGAGCCTTTATAGTAAAATCCTGAGGTGTGTGAATATGCATTTATGCTGATCAGTAACATGGATATGGGTGATTGACAAAATCAATAATATTTCTAGTGAATGATTGTGTATATATATCATACAATGGAGCTGCTTCCTAATAAGCCCTTCAGCATTTTGACCTGCACCAGCATCATAATCACAAAGATCAACAGCTCCACTAAAGTATATATTGAGTAAATTTGTATTTAGATTGAGAGTTTTTTACGATTTGTAGCCTAGAGAATGAGAGAGGTGTCCAAACTGTAGAATTTGGTGGAAAATGCAGTGCTGAGTTATTTCGCTCTGTGAGAGTGGCTGCTGATGTCTTCGATGGTGACTTTTTGCTCGATGTGGGCAGCCTCGATGGGTTGGGTAACCTTAAGCATAACCAAGGCATGTTATTTGGAATTGATGAACCTGAAAGTATAGGTTGAGTTGCCCCTCCCGCTGAAGATAGCAGCATCGCTAAAGTAGAAAGAGCTTTCATACACAATCGAGTTGTGATTCTCATATATCTTTATTGTCTTCCTGTCCTGCTCATCGTACTCCACCGACTTCAAATACACCCCATCGTGGTTTTTATAGACTGTGATGTAGAAGCCGAGCGGCTGTGCACTTGGAATGGTGAGCATAAAATCTTCCTCTGCATAAGGGTCCATGTCGAACATGAACTCACTGAAGTGCATACCGTTGTAGCGCTAATCACTGAGATACTAATCTTGTTTGAGCCTTTCTCGGGCTGATATCTTTTGGGAGAAGGATAGTTGGTCCGAACGCAGCAACTACTTTAACTCTTATTTCTGCTTCAGTATGATCTCGTTTTGCTCTCTCTTCGCCTTCTCATAAGCCTTACGGGCTTAGATCTTTAGCTTCTATTCCAAAGATTGCGACTACTCCGCTGTAATATTGACTAAGTCGGAAAGCTTTAGTTCTTCGTTGGCGTGCAGCTACACTCTAATTGATTCTTCGTGGAGGAGCTTGGCCTTCTGCTCCTCTGTTAAGTTCTCAAGATGGTTCTATGCAGCCTATTGAGGATTTTGGTTTTATTTGTCTTCGTTAATAGCCTACGCTTATGCAGCCTAGGGTTGTGGGCTCTAAGATGGTTGAGCCTAGCTTGATTACTGCGATAATCCAGCTTAGGGCTGCACTTCGGTAGCTTCTGCATTTTAATTGGCCACCTATCCAGATGGCTAAGCATTTGCTACAGTGGTATTATTTTACTAAGGTGCGTTGGATTAAGCAGGTTATTGGTGAAGCTGATCTTGGTTTGGCTATTGAGGCTATTGAGGTTGGGGTGGATTTTAAGTTTGGGGTGCGTCAAGTTGTGGCTATGCTTGTTCCTGTGCAAGTACAGCTGCCAGTATCAATATGCTTAATAATAACTTTTGAATCATTGTTTATATTACAAGTGGAGATCGAGCAGCAAAAGATTTACTATTATCAACCTATTCAGCTTAAATTTATTTATCATCATTTCTTTATCCCCAACAGGGAGTGGGAAGCCGAAGGATCCAACAAAATTGCCATCTTCAAATTTCGATCTTTGGCTGGCTACAAGGAGGTCAGGGTTCGAATTATCCCCTTCAAGCTCAAGAAAAAGCCTCTCAGTGTGCTCTATTGTACAAAGCCCAACATTGAGTCAACCATATAGAAGAAGCTTTACGCTACTGATTCTTCGTTAGGGTCGGACTCCACGTTTTTATAAAGCCTGACAACTTCGAAGAAATTTATGACTACTCGGTCAGAGTAAGTCACAATCCTACATCGCTAGGCAGCAGAGGAGAGCTGGTTTTATATTTATTCCCAACTACCAGCGAGAACACATTTAGCACATTCAATAATGACTTCACTGTTTGCAGATACTTTACCCTGTAGGGACTATGACATTTCGCTGAGGCCAACTATTTGCTCAACCAACTCCTCCTCAGTCTCCGCAGAGTGCGACAGGATACTTATGATTTTAATGAGTAAGAGGAATCCTTTCTTGCGAGGGCAGTGGGATAAGTTGGCTATTTCTTCGACTATTGTGGGGAAGGATGGTAGGTGATAGGACTGCACCAGCCAGGATATAAGTGACTATATAAGATCAAAGTTACCAATAGGATCCACCAGTCAAAATCATCATTAACTCCCTTAAATTGACTCCTTAAATCTTTCCAGCAGTTTTCGCCCATCATCAACCTATTTACAGTTACTAACTTCTAAAACTTATTTTTTTATTCCGAAGTGAGATGGATCTTAGGGGCAAGGCCAAACCTAGTTTGGGAGTAGGCAAGTATTTAAATTTTGAGACGAGTAACTTTTTCAAGTAAGGATGGATTGTTTTGGACTGATGGTTTATGATGGAGGTAGTCGAGCTGCCTCAGCCAAGTGTGAATGTTGTCTGCCTCCCGAACACTTTGATTGTTCCATCTGCTCTGAATGTATAATACAAATGAGCAATCATCGCGATACAGGAGGGTCATTTTCTTGTAGCACCTGTCAACCCTATCATTACTCTC
>JACCDV010872299.1_pt1 | contig 12914 bp, 13 predicted proteins | sample 7446131 | NCBI WGS metagenome assembly JACCDV01 (sample SAMN15323448, study PRJNA562643) | freshwater metagenome | isolation source: river surface water | place: USA:Blue River Watershed | collected 2017-08-17 | reverse complement strand
GTTCCAAAGCAACACTATGGACACTCCAACACTGACTGAAGTAAATGATTCACTTCTTATATTATCATAATCATAATAGTCAGATTAGATATTTTTGTCATTGCGAATTTGTTTTTGACTATGATATTAATGATTGGAAATATGTTACTAATCATTCGAAATCATAGAGATCCTCATGATCCATATTTTTTAGCAAAGCCTTCTTATCTTGAGTCTTCTCTTTTGTCTTGTACTGCAGGATTGTATGACTTAAGACGCCCATTCTTACATCCATTGATTTGATCTCAGCCATTATCTTTATCAAGGATTCTTTTATCTTGACGACAGGGGAGTTGTCTGTCATTGTTCCGGAGTGCTAGTTGGTTTTTTGCTAAATAAGGAAAAAAATACCTGGATTTGCTCCAACTTTTATGAGACTACTCTGTAGTTGTCATTCATTTCCTTAAGGGCTACACTGAGGTTGTTGTAGTGGGCTGAGAGCTTCTTTAGTTCTTGAGATTGGTTTTTGTATTGTTCGCCAACATCGCTCATGTTGGAGTTGATCATCCTCTAGGATTTAGATATCTTTTAGAGAGTCCTTGAAAGGTCATCATTGAGCTTTTCTAAGACTCCACGTGCATTAGGAAAGCTACTTTAATAAATCTTTACTTTTTCTTGATAAGCTCAGTGCAGTTCTTTGTCGTGTCGATATGCGATCTCCATTCCTTGTTGTCGTTCTTAGATTGTATTTTCAACTTATTGGCAACTCTCTAGCATTATAATTTCCAATCGTTTTCATTGACGGCGGAGTGAATGATTTGTTTGTCTTCGTCAACAGCAGCCACTCCAATGTTTTCCTTATCGTCTATGTCTTCCTCCTCAGCCATCTCAGCCTCATCAATCATCTATTCATTATCATCCCCTTTCTTTTATTCATCAGGTTCAGCCTCCTCCCTACATTGAATATGTTTTACTGCCCAGCAGGGTCTTCATATTTCGGCTTTTTGAATGCAAAGTTCTTTCTTTTGAGGCCTTTCGAAGCTAACTGGGTCAGAATGATAAGCGCTTGTTCTCCACAACCTCCCTTGAGCTTCAAAGGAGGAAACTCACAGGGGATCTGTAGTTTTTTACACTAAGTGAGGATGTTGGTGGAGACAGTCATGGGGTCATCATACTTGCTAAAATCAGATCCAGAGATATCATTGATTTGAAGGAGATACTTGACTAGGCTGTGTAATAAAGGAGGTACGTTTTAAAGTTATTAAACTGTTCAGTTGGATTGGTCTGATAGGCAAAGGATGAGGCATTAACGATCTTCCCTCCTCTAGCTACATTCAGTTTTACTTTTGCACATAGTCCTTCTCGTAATTGAGCAGACGTAAGGAGTCAAGTAGTTCTTCACTCAGAGCTGTAATATCCTCTCCTGTGGCTTCAATTTACTGCATAGAACAATCTGTACTCCTGCTTATTAGCTCATTGAGAATCGATTTAAATATATAAAGATAAACAATTCAAAAATAAAACACGGATTAACATTATCATTAAGATATACAATACATCATCGATCGTCAGGGTCACCCACGTTTACTAGTTTTTAGTAAGCGTAGAGGATCTTTTTTGTGCTACGGTAGTATTTCTAGGGTTCGAAGGTTAGCTAGCTGATTCTTTGGATTGTGAAAGGCGGCCTACATAAAATATTTGTTTACTTTTCAAAAAATACAAAATATTGAAGGATAACTTATTTTTATTCCTCGAAGGTTTTGCTGTCGTTGTATTTAGCACTGAAACTATCCAGAACGTCCTTGATAGCAATAATGAAGTAATTGCGGACATCCACCCAGTCCCTATTAACTTGTCCATTGGCCGCAATATCTCTGAGGATTTACCTCAACTCACCCTTCAACTCCCTCTCACGTGGCTTGATCTCCCTCTTAAAGGAGCTAAGTTTCCCTCCATTTTCAATAATATTAATTTCCTCCCTGACAAGTTTGGAAAACTCTTGCAACTTAGCACTATATTTTTCAGTCATAATATTATAATAACCAATGAATCATTACTCCATTTATTTAAGCTCAGAACTACTATTTTTGCCTTAACGAAGTTCGCTTTCACTAAGCTACAAACTTGATAAGATATGGTTCCATAGAGCCTTATCGCTATACTCATAGAATACATCCTTCTTGAGGAAGACTATTTGAGTAACGTATTTGGCAATCAGGCAAAGAATTTCTTTCCTTACGCTCTATTAGTCACTCTATAGCTCAGTCCGAATATCTTCAGGTTTCACCTTGAGTTGCTTGTTCATTGCCTTCACGTTGTAAGTTATTTCGTTGCCCTCTGAGAATCTTTTGATCAAATCAGAGTTCAGTCCTTAAACTTTAGAATACAGAGTTGCAATAGTGCAAACATATACTCTCTATATTTGGAAGGGTTTGGTTTGTATACATAACTCTTCAAGCATGAAGGTGATTTGTTGATTGGGAAGAGTAACATCCTTGAACAACGCTTATAATAATTTAAGGGAAGGTATTCTATTGATGTTGAGTTTACTAAAAGATTTGTTATCTTGAACCCTGTACTGAAGAATCGTGAGGATATTACAAATGATCCAGTTCATCATTCCGTTGTTATTGATGATCGGTAAGCTCTTAAACAAATGCGAAGGCAATGCCTTTGACTATTCAATCGATCTTATGTGTTTCTCTGTTAGCTCTCCCAACAGTAAAATGGAAAGCTAGTATATTGATGGATTTTTTTACTCAATTCCCAACCCTAAGAAATATGCACCCATTTTTACTAATGGTTTATTATTCTCTTCTTTTTATCTTTTAGCTATTTATTGCCTGCCTGAAAAAAATATCTTAGAGTACAGCACGAAGCAAGCTTGATTGAGCTTATCTACGATAGTGAGTGTAAGATCAGACCTTGTGATGAGTTTGAGATGCAAATCGATCATCAACAAAATTACCAATCTGACTAATTTGATGATTTCGAGAAGTTCTTCGTTATTATAGAGTTAAAAGAAGAACTGATTGATCTCTCTATTGAGTTTTGCATATTAGTTGACTTGTTATTTAGTTTTGGGAGCAAGGTCAGTTCTGACATTGAGAAGGTTGACGTTTTGTATAAGATTTTAATCGGTGAGGAAGATGATGAAATTGGCTAGGTGTAGACTCTTGATGAATCTTTCCCTTGAAATTAGGGCGATAACCTTGGCGGAAAGGATTGCTTTTAGCTATTTCATTAATACCTCTAGCATTCTCTTCAGGCTCTTTTCGAACTCTTAGTGGTGCATACATCTCAGCAGCAACCCGCTTACATAGAACCCGTCTTCCCTCTTCACAAAGGATGGGTCTTCGTGGAGTATTCTGCAGATTACTAAGATGTGTGGCGCGAGTGACTGCAAGGTAAACTGCTAATTCTGGTTTTAAAACAGATATTGATATGCCTTCTCCACGTTTTCCTCAGTGATCTGCGCAGCTGGCTCGAGTTTGGAATTCTTGACGCCCATATGTTTTATCACTTTAAATATTTTATAATGAATGAGATTGAATGATTAGTTATTGGAAATAAAAGATTAGTTGATTAGTTATTATTTATGTCAAAAATCCTACTTATATCTTGCTTGGTTGCCCTCGCACTCTGCAACCTACACCTCAACATCAAGTACAGAAACTTCATCAATGGAGAATCTCTATACTCCGAAGCCGTAGCCAGGGAAATTTATAACCAATATCACTCTCCTTATACTACCAAGTCTGAGTTCAGATTCAAAATCTTCGCAGAGACACTCATTGAGATCAGGAACCACAATGTCGGAAAATTCAGTTGGACTCAAGGTATCAACGATTTCAGTGATATGACTTTCGAGGAGTTCTCTGAACAGAGATTGATGAAGCCTCAAGAATGCTCTGCCACCAATAAGTTCACAGTCAACGAGGAGACCAAGCTCAAGGCTATTCCTGACAGCTACGAATGGAATAATTACGGTATTGTGACCCCAGTGAAGAATCAGGGATCTTGCGGATCATGCTGGACTTTCTCCACTGTTGGCTCCTTGGAGTCCCACTGGAACCTTTTGGGCAAGGGAAAGAATGTGACCTTCTCAGAGCAACAACTCGTCGACTGTGCCCAAGATTTCGACAACAACGGATGCAAAGGAGGACTTCCTTCCCATGCCTTCGAGTACATCAGATATGCTGGAGGTATTGAGTCAGATGTCACCTACCCATACACTGCCAAGGACGGACAATGTGTCTTCAGAAGACAAATTGCTGTTGGATACGTCAGACACGGATCGTTCAATATTACCCAAGGAGACGAGGTCGAGTTAGCTGAAAGACTCTACAATGCTGGACCAGTTGCAGTTTCCTTCCAAGTTATTGCTGGATTCAAAAACTATCAATCAGGAGTCTACAAGGTTGACAACTGCGGAAAGGGCACCATGGATGTTAACCATGCCGTCTTGGCAACTGGATATGGAGCTGAAAACGGAGCTAAGTTCTGGAATGTTAAGAACTCTTGGGGAGCCGCTTGGGGAAACAGTGGATACTTCAAAATTGAAAGAGGAACTAACATGTGTGCTATTGCCCAATGCAACTCCTACCCTCTTATTGATTTCCAAGGCCTACAAAACCTCTCAGAAAAATGATGATCCATCTAAAACCAATCATAACATAATCTTGCTAATATGTATAATCGATTGATGTTGTTTGGATCATGGTAGCTTATTGCACCAAGCGCAATTAGCGAAACAGCTTAGATAGGTGCTCCACGCTTCTTTCAAGGCCCACTTGCCACAGCTCTTACATTGTTTGCCATTGGACCCGTTGACAGGGTAGCCAGTAAGAATGCAGACTTCACTACGATTCTTGCATTTGAAGCAAAGGATGGAGGCGTCATAAATCTTTGTTGAACACTTCTAGCAGTTTCTGAGTGGAAGATGGCTGTCGATCTTATGATTCATACTCACATCCAAAAGCCAATCCTTGATCTTATCCTTCTCTCCTTCACTGATCATGTTCTTCATGGGCATATTGACATTATAGGGAGAAGGAATGTCACTGAGGTTGAACTCGTCGTCCTCTGGGATGTTACTGTTGTCTGGATCATCGATGATATCACTAATATCAAGGTAGCGGTTAAGGAGGATAGAAGCCAATGAATAAAGATTCTAAATAAGACAAAAAGTACATTTTTTTGACAGCTAATACCAGCCTCGTAGAATAGCTTATCCAATCGGATGTACTCGCAATATCTGAGGAGAGCTACTGATAACTTTTGATGAAGATTCTGTGCAGCTGGCTTTGACTCATAGATAAACTTCAAATTAGACAAGTGAGCAATGGTTAGATAATTGTTGTATTCGATTAAGGTGGGATTGCCAGCGTCAGTTGTTCCTTGAAGGAGCCCATAGAAATCATAGAGTGCTTTTCTAAGTGGCTCAATTTCTTTATGCTCACACTCCACAAAGATCTACAGGGTTAACATTTTGTATGTGGGATAATTTTTAGGGATGAGTGGCATTCCATATTGGGCATAGGCCTGTGCAGCTGAGGCAAAGTTACCTGCTTCTACTGTTACCTTTATATATGAATTAAGGTATTTATTCAAGAGCTAAGGATTCTTTTATTGTGCCTTATCCAGGCAGTTCTTCCAATCGCCTGTTTCCTTGAAAATTTAGCAAGCTGTCTAATAATCACCCAGTTTCAAGGCATTCCAAGGATTTCTTTCGCTTTTGTTTGTTTACCTCTGCTTTCTATCGATATAATCGATCAGCTTTGCATTGAGGTCAGGGTTCTTGATTAATTTGGCGCAGTGACGGGCTGCATCGTAGTTCCCACCTTCGCAATATGTTCCCACTGCTTCCTCGAACAGATTCATTTGTTCGAGTAGCTCTCCAGCAGAATCGAATGCTCGTATTTAGCATAATCTCCCACAAACTATCTTGACGACCTTCATGGCTTTATCCTTCTAGTAGGTTACTGCGAGTTGTACTGCTCTTCTCCAAATTTGTTCCAGAAGCTGAGGGTCCTTGAAGTCCTATGTTGAAATTTGTAGATATCCCTCAATAGCCTTTGAATAGTTCCGAGAGTCGTCCCAAGTCTTCGCCTGTTGCAACTTTTGCTCAGGAGATTGGTTTGACTGGTTAGGCTATCTGCGCATGATTTCCTCCACTAAATGAGGGGCATGTTTCCTCGCCACCCTCAAAGCTTCTTGAATGTTGTTGATTTCCAAATACATCTTGATTGCGAGTTAAGGCTTTCGGGCAGTAATATAGGCTGCTTCGGCCTTACCGTACTCTCTCTTATTGCCTTCAATAAAGCTTTTGGCTTGGTTAATCAGAATGGCATCACGGGCTTGAGGCTCATATTGACTGGCAACTGTCAACGCTGAGTGGAAGTCTCCAATGTTTTCATACATGCTGATTGCCTACTGAGCCTTCCCTGCTTTGATGAATTCTCCCTCAGCCTATTTGTAGCGCTTCTCGTCCTCAAGTTTGAAGGCATACTTTAGATGGACATCACGAATTTTATGTTTGGCATGGAGATTCGCCATTTTGAAAGCCTACTCGAATTCACCTTTGTCTGACTGGTATTCAACCACTGCATCGACCAAGTTCATTTTCAACAACATCTTCATTCCTTGCTCAGCTCCTAAGGACTCCGCCCATCTCTTAGCCAACTCACAAGTGAATTAATCCTTTCCATAGAGTTTAGAGCATCTGACTGCTTCCTCCCACAGTCCTTGATTCTTATACATATCCACTGCTGCTCTCCAGGCTCCTGCTGAAATAAAGTGTTGCTCTGCCGTTTTAAAGTTACCGTCTTTATGCAATTTCTGAGCGACTGCCAAATGAGTTTCCTTAAGAAGGTTGCTTCTATATTTGGCGACTAATCGGATCATATTGTCGTATTGTGCGCACTTCTTGTACATAGCTATGGCAAGGTCGTATTCCTCAACTATCATGTACATCTTCTCAGCCTACTTCCACTTCTATTCTTCCTAGAATTTCTTAGCCTGCTTCACGTAGAGGTTGTTTATCTCACTTTCTGGAAGGTTTTCCTTGGCTAGTCTCAACGCCTGCTCCCACTTGCCCACTTGCGCATACATCTCAAAGGCATCAATAGGGAGAGCAGCTTTTAGGTAGTACTTTTCAGCGAAATCATATTGTCTTATCGAGGCGAAGTGCTTGGCAATTTGGCGATAGTAGGGACGAGCGACTTCTGGGGTCTGAGTTGCCAATAATTGAATAGCCTTATTCCATTATCTGGCTAAGATGGAAGCCTATATAGCCTTTTGGATCTTCTCTGCCTCAATGAAATGATTAATTGCTGCTTGTGTCTGCTTGATAGAAAGGAGGTAGTTTCCCCATCTTTACTCAAGACTTGTTACTAACCTTGGCTCAGCGTTCTTAGCCAAATCCACTGCCTTTTTATATGCGTTTCCTTTTACATAGCAATCGAGTGCTTTCTGTAGTAGATCCATTTCTTAATAAAGTTATCCTGCCTTCTCATGCATGCCTGCTGAGGCGAGACTGCTGGCAATTTTTTAGAGTAAATCTTGAGGGAAGCTGACATTGCTCGAATAGACTACATTTGCAGCTCTTGCTGGTATTCCTCCCTTGAGATATAGACTAATGGCGTTGTTGTAGTCTCCTTCTTCTTCCTTGATCTCAGCTGCTTTCTCTTCTTGGTTCGTCTCAATCAGCCAGTTGTAGTAGTTTTTCTTGAGCTCTTATACATCAGGATGATGCTTCTTTTATGCACACTTTATTGTCTAGTCCCACTTGTGGAGCTCCTGATACATCTCCATTGCTTCCTCAACTTCATTGTTCTACAACAGCAGAGATTATGCCCGATGGAATTGTCTCTCAAGCACAGCTAGCTTCGATTGCACTTTGTAATAGTTTATTCCGTCTTTGCGTCCTGTCTATTTTTCATATCCTTCAATCAATTCAATGATCTTCTTTAAGTAGGAAGCTTTTGCTACGTCTCCGAGTGCACCAAATGAATGTTCGGCTACATAAACGTTTTGAGTCTACAAAGCCATCTTGGCTAAGGTTTTCCAATTCGCTTCTGTTTAGTTGTTTAATTCTGAGCCATCTAAGATGAGAGCAGCCTTTTACAAATCTTTAGCCTCGAGTGCAAACCCAAAGTCAATGAGGGCCTCGTTCAGTGAGTAAGAAGAAATGGCGTTACCACTACTATCTGAAACTAAAACTTCTGTTTTTCCATTTTTTCGCTAAATTCCTTCAACATCACCTTTTATGTTATAAATTGTAACTTTTTCAGGGTGATCAATTGAATACCATACATTCAAATTCTGCCTGTTTTGAGCCACAACAACTTCACTTTGTGGAACCCACTTAGCAAAAGTGCAGTAAGGGAGAAGGGTGCTTTTAGTCAGGCTCACGAGATTGTAAATGTAGAGCTGCTTTCTCTTATCCTTGAAGAGGAGCTTATTGGAGTTGGCATTGAGTTCGAGATAGTCTATCTTGGAGTCATGGCTGATTTGGCTGACGATAGTTGAGGTGTTGAGATCAAACAAGGAGATTGTTTGGAGATCGAGCAAGTAGGCAATCATTTTAACTCCTTTGTCATTGATCCTGGCTGAGATCAAGTTGGGCTTCATATACTCAGTCCTGCAAGTTCCAAGGGGCTCATTGCGACCATACTCAATGAGAGTGAGTTCTCCAGCATTCGAAATCATGCAAAGGTTGGGACTTGAGAAATCAAATTTCTAATTCCCAGCTCCTTTCCAATAGATCTAACTTGTACGATTACTCTCAATATCAGTTATGATCAAGGTTTCAAATGTATTACCCACTGCGTACCTATCATTGTAAAAGTTGATCTTGGTTATCTACAGTCCATTGTAGGATTTAAGAACACTCTCCTTGGATGATCCTTAAATTTGAATGAGAACTTGACTTGGAGAAACATAATTTAGTAGATATTTTCCTTTCTTGTATTTCTTTACTGATGCGTCGTAGATATCAACTGAGCCACAGAGGTTGGCTGTTACTAGCTTGCTGCCGTCATTTTTCCAGCAGAGGGAAGTAACTGTGTAGTAATTTTATATTTGTTTGCAAGTATTTTCTTACCATTGGCCTCGCTTGGTGTTGAGGTTGTAGACATAGTAGCGGTTGAAGTTACCAAGGGCAACTGTATCTCCTGAAGGGTTGAAGGCTGCAACTGTAAAATCTTTCACCTTGTCTTCGTGGGAATAGTCAAAACGTTGGAGAACATTACCATAGGTATCGTAGAATGTCACCTTCTTGTCGTTACCAGCAGCCATTATGTTCTATCCGAATCCCAAGGCATAGGGAACTGAATGGTGAGTAAAGATCTTCTTGAATGACTGGTTGTCCATCGAGTATGCATAGACACTTCCATCCACATGTCCCGAAATAGTTGTGGCTCCGTCTCTCGAAGAAGCAATAGAAATACAGTATGATTCAGCTGAATAGAGGACATTTGATTTGTTTGACTTTAGAACTCCCAGCCTGACCTTGCCATCAGCCAGTCCGAATAGCAGCTAGTTGGGGTGATCTTTGGGCCAAACCATGCAGGTGATTGAGGCGGAGACTGGGAACTTGTTACAGATTGCCTTCTTTTCACCCCATTCAAGGCCGATCTTATAGACGAACACGATGTTATCACTTTGTCCCACAGCGATTTTTTGAGAGTCAGGGGAAAATTCCAATCCTCTTATGAGATATGACTTCTGGCCTTTGTCAGAAGGCTTGGTGGGGAACTTATCTTTCTTTTGTCCGTTCTCATCGAAGAGATAGACCGACTAAATAACAAAAATAATACCCTATCAGCGGCACCAACAGCTAGCTTTTTGCCGCTGGGCGACCAAGTAATAGCAGAAACCTTCTTCATGCTATCCTCGAACGGCATAATGTTACCTGAATACCTGAGCTTCATCAAATATTTAAATATCAATAAAATCAAATTCAATTCCAAATCAAATAAATAATGAAACGTCACTCTCATGCCCAATAAACATACTGTTTAATATTTTTTACATGATAAAATGAAGAATATCACTAATGGTAAGATAAATAGGTAGCATTGCATTTATCGAGGATTGATTTGAGACATATTTTGTGGAGGTGTATTATTGCGCCTCATATCCAAACAGCAATATTCTTATATAGCGATTATTATCACCCTTAACTTTATCAAATGAGCTGGTCTATTGATCTCAACACCATACCATTTCTTGATTAACATCAGAAAATCAGCTATGGCCAAGACTCACTCTGCTCTACTCCCTCCCCAACCCTCCTCAACCCCTACCCAAACCCTACATAGCCCATCAACTCGATTATCGACTTATCTACTGAACGACTAGTTTAAAATGTGCCGAAAGGAGGCAAAAAGGTGAATAAGGGGAATGAGGAGACAAAGGAGATAAATCGTGGGCATTGGTCTCATGAATAAAATAAAAAATATCATTGGTTCCTGGAGATGCACTACAAACACTTTGTGAACCGTCATCTCCGAAGGATGGACAAGATCTTCAAGACCATGGAGATATTCATCGGAACAAGACAAGCTGAGCAATGTCGGAGCCATCATCAAAAGATGGAGAAAAAGTACCACAATTTCATCACCATTATCTGTAATCTAAGGAATCAGCACTACAGTACTCTTGACCCACAACCCATCTACGATGAGATCACCTCCCTCTCCATTAATCCTCCCGATGGCATCGCAACCATCAAATAACTCGAAGAACAATAAATGCTCTCCCCACCACTAGAGCAAAGGTAAAGAAAAAAGCAAACCCCCTCAGTGCCAGCCTTCAAGCTCTAAGTAAAATAATAGTGCAAGGTCGATTTTTAGCCTCAGAGGCTCTAATAATAAAAATCATAACAGGTGAACCTAAACAACATCCTTGATGAATCAAACATGAACATGGGCTGGTCGATGCTATACCACGAGAGGCCAGACAGCAACTGCCTCTTTAACTCCCTCCTTGATCCCTGAATAATAATATTATGACTTCTTTATAATAATTAATCAATAAGGAATGCCGAAACGATAAGTCTGGATAACGGATAATAGCGTACTGTCCCATCAACTTAGAACATTAAATACCAGAAGATAAAGGCGTCCTTTTTAGAAGCGATGCAGTAGCAGTCCAAGGAGCAGAAGATCAACTATTATGATTTCTTGCTTGTTGCTAAGAAGCTATATTTTAGATTCGAAGAGTCAAGTCATCTCATGGCTTTTAAAAATTACTTTGCGAAAAATAAAAATTTGGTCCATGTCAAAAAAATAGCAGATATACTCTGTATCTCACAGGAATCACTCAACGCCCAGGAAGAAAAAATGTAAAGAATCAATGCTTATTCAGAATAGTAAAGTTCAATGTGCCTGAGACTTAGTTCGCACCAATCAAATAATAAACCCACTAAGATGAATAGAACTGTATGATTACTGCTATTAAGAATAGTCTGAGGCTGATCTTGGAAATTAAATATTTGAGAAAATTGGAAGCAATATTTCGGATTAAGAAGAAAGGGAGATCAATTAGAAAATTGCAGTAATACTATCGATCAAAGTAGACGAAATGCAGAAGAAACTGCAGGCTTTGACCAATTAGAAGGAAAAGGGCAATCTAATCACACTTATTTCCGAGCAAGACAATGCTGCCTTGAATTATGAGGATTTCAAAAACCTCATCATAGCCCATCTAGAAGAGTCAAAGGAGCATATAAGAATTAGTGAAGATGATATAAAAACCCTATTCTACGTCTTGGATGAACAAAAGCAAGGAGAAATCGCAGCAAAGGAAGTCAAACAGCTAAGCCAAATCGCGAGCATCTCACTTAAGCTCAAATAATTTTACCGCACACGCATCAACCGATAAATGGTCAAGGTATATTAATTGTTACATAGAACACTCTATTTAAGTTAGGGAAGGTAAAGAATAATACGATACAAATTTACCAGGTGAAAAATGCCTCCTTGCTATAGTTCTAAAATATGGAGAAAGCGATCATTGACGATAATGATCATTCTATAACTCGATTGAAGAAGATAAAAATCCCTCACTTTGGCCCGCTAAAAGGCGCAGCAATTGCCAACAGACAACGCCAAACAATGCCTTCTCCCATTAACAACAAACCTCCTCTTTCAAGTGAGATAAGTCATTAAAGATAGAGAATATAGAAGATACTTCGAGTGAGCAAATAGTAGAAGCGAAGAGATAAGAAGGGAGAGACCGTGGCAAGTAAACTAAGAAGTTTATTTATACATAAGGTAATCCTTCCAAGAGAGAAGATGCTTTAGTAATAGAAGTAAAGATACAATAGAAATAAAACCATCCAAAACGATCTTTTTATTAAATCACATCACCCCAAATGATTTCATTAATATATCCTATATCGTCATTCATTCAATAACATACATCAAGGATATTTATTGAAGATAATTAAGCGATAATATTTTTTAGTGAAATTAATGTCGTGAGATATCTTCTGTAATAATTTAAATAAAGCAACTATTAATCACTGATGCTTTCTTGGTGTACTTCTTATTTGCTATCTGAGATTCTCGACCTATCCCTCACGAACTGATATCACGAGAAATCTATAGAAATCACTCTGTTCGATACTCAGTTTTTAAAGTATTCCTTAAAACTCCCAAATTAAATCAATAGTTTCTATGGAAGTTCGCTTGTGCTTTAACCTACCCGATAGATAAAAAAAATCTTAATCTAAGTCGTAATCAAAATAGCTTTCTTATTCATCTTCCTGTCCTTTAAAGTGCCTTTAAATACTTCGGCTGATTAATTTCAAATGTGCCTTGAATAATCTAGGAATTGTAGATAGGAGAATTTGGGATTTTTATTTTACAAGCAGCAATTGATTTAGACCGAGGATTAGTCGAGCTCTTTATCTTTATAAATTATTG
>JACCDV010108489.1_pt1 | contig 12914 bp, 3 predicted proteins | sample 7446131 | NCBI WGS metagenome assembly JACCDV01 (sample SAMN15323448, study PRJNA562643) | freshwater metagenome | isolation source: river surface water | place: USA:Blue River Watershed | collected 2017-08-17 | reverse complement strand
TCTAATACAAATGCTATAGCTGCAATCGATACAAGAGTTACAGCGAACACTTCAAGTATTACAACAAATACAAGTGATATTGCATCAAACACTGCAAGCATTACTTCCAACACAAATGCTATAGCTGCACTCGATACAAGAGTTACAGCGAACACTTCAAGTATCACAACAAATACAAGTGATATTGCATCAAACACTGCAACCATTAATTCCAACACAAATGCTATAGCTGCACTCGATACAAGAGTTACAGCGAACACTTCAAGTATCACAACAAATACAAGTGATATTGCATCAAACACTGCAAGCATTACCTCGAATACGAATGCTATAGCTGCACTCGATACAAGAGTTACAGCGAACACTTCAAGTATCACAACAAATACAAGTGATATTGCATCAAACACTGCAAGTATTACAACTAATATTGCAGATATATTATTAAGAGCAACAATTGCATCGCCATCTTTAACTGGAACTCCAACGGCACCAACTGCAGCACCAGGAACTAGTACAACACAAATTGCTACAACAGAATTTGTTTCTGCATTGGTAGGTGGTTCAGGGGCAGCAGATGCATCGTCTACTGTAAAGGGGATTTTAAAATTAACGAACGATTTAGGAGGAACAGCAGAATTGCCAACGGTGAATAGTGTTGGTGGAATTATTTCGTCAACAATAACAACATTACCAACATTAATTGCTTCTAACACGGCGAGTATTACTACAGAAATAAGCAGAGCAACGAATGCGGAGAATGATTTAAGTACAAGAATAACATCCAACACTACAAATATTACGAGTAATACAGCTGCAATAGCTGGATTAGATACTAGAGTTACATCTAATACAAATAGCATTACGGCAAACACCACGGATATTGCTTCATTAAATACAAGAGTTACATCAAATACTTCAAGTATTACAACAAATACAAGTGACATTGCATCAAACACTGTTAGTATCACTTCAAACACGAATGCTATCTCTGCTCTTGATACTAGGGTGACATCCAATACAAATAGTATTACGACCAACACAACAGATATAGCTTCATTAAATACGAGAGTTACATCCAACACTGCAAGCATTACTTCAAACACAAATGCTATTGCTGCACTTGATACTAGAGTGACATCGAATACATCTAGTATAACTGCAAATACAACAGATATTACTTCGTTAAATACTAGAGTTACAGCAAACACCTCAAGTATCACATCAAATACTAGTGACATTGCATCAAATACTGCAAGTATCACTAGCAATACATCAGCTATTACTTCCAATACAGCAAGCATCACTGCAGAAATCACAAGAGCAATAAATGCAGAAGATGCTTTAAGTACAAGAATAACTTCAAATACTTCTAGCATCACAGCAAATACCAGTGCGATAGCTGGATTAGATACTCGTGTAAGTTCTAACACAGCGAGCATTACAGCAGAAATAACAAGAGCGACGAATGCAGAGGATGCTCTAAGTATAAGAATAACTTCCAATACAGCAAGCATCACAAGTAATACAGCATCTATTGCTTCTAATACTACAAGTATCACTGCAGAAATTACAAGAGCGACGAATGCAGAGGATGCTCTAAGTACAAGAATTACTGCAAATACTTCGAGCATCACAGCAAACACCAATGCGATAGCTGGATTAGATACTCGAGTAAGTTCTAACACAGCGAGTATCACTGCAGAGATTACAAGAGCAACGAGTGCAGAAGATGCTTTAAGTACAAGAATAACTTCAAATACTTCGAGCATCACAGCAAACAGCACTGCGATAGCAGGATTAGATACACGTGTAACATCAAATACTGCAAGCATTACTGCAAATACGAATGCGATTGCTGGTCTTGACACCAGGGTTACATCGAATACAAATAGTATTACGGCCAATACCACAGATATTGCATCTAACACTGCAAGCATTACAAGTAATACGAGTGCAATAGCTGGATTAGACACAAGAGTAACATCTAATACATCAAGTATAACTGCTAATACAACAGATATTGCTTCATTAAATACTAGAGTAACAGCCAACACTGCAAGTATCACAACTAATACAGCATCTATTGCTTCCAACACAGCAAGTATCACTGCAGAGATCTCAAGAGCTACGAATGCAGAAGCTGCATTAGATACAAGAATAACATCTAATACTTCCAGCATCACTGCAGAGATCACAAGAGCAACAAATGCAGAAGCTGCATTAAGTACAAGAATAACATCTAACACTTCGAGCATCACTGCAGAGATCACAAGAGCGACAAATGCCGAGTCTGCATTAGATACAAGAATAACATCCAATACCTCAAGTATCACCGCTAACACTGCAGATATATTATTAAGAGCAACAATTGCATCACCTGCTTTTACTGGTAGTCCAACTGTACCAACAGCAACAACCGGATCGAACAATAGTCAAATAGCAAACACAGCTTTTGTAAAAGCTGCGATAGATGGTATATCTATTGGGTCAGGTCAGTTTAATGGAATTATGCCAGTTGCGAATGGTGGAACTGGTCAATCGAGTTTTATAGACGGTGAATTATTAATTGGTAATACTACTGGCAATACACTTACAAAATCTACTTTAACTGCAGGTACAGGTGTATCAATCACCAATGGGAGTGGAACTATCACTATTGCAGCAACTGGTTCAGGAGGAACTGTAACGAACGTAAATCCAATCACAGTGACAGCGAGTGGAAGTACATTTACGTCTACAGTTACAAATGCTACATCCACACCAGCAATTGCATTAACGATACCACTAGCATCTGTTGCTGGAACCACGGCAGGATTATTAAGTAAAGCAGATTATGATATATTTAATGCAAAACAAAATGCATTAACATTAGGCACAGATTATATTGTACCAAATACAGCAATCTCTGGCGCTACTAAAACAAAAATCACTTACGATGCAAAAGGATTGGTAACAGCAGGTGCGGATGCAACTACTGCGGACATTGCACCAAGTACAGATAGAAATTATGTTACTGATATAAAGGCAGGTGTGTTATCAAATACATCTGGTACTAACACGGGAGATCAAACCATTACATTAACGGGTGATGTAACCGGAACAGGTACAGGAACATTTACATCAACCATTGCGAACTCAGCGGTGACCTATGCAAAAATGCAAAATATAACTGCTGGCAAATTGTTGGGAAGCACTAACTCAGGTGCAGCAGCACCAGGTGAAGTCACAATTGGTTCAGGATTATCATTAAGTGGCGGAAATTTAACTGCAACTGGTACTGGTGGAACAGTAACGAATGTAAATCCAATCACAGTGACTGCGAGCGGAAGTACGTTTACATCAACTGTAACGAATGCTACTACCACGCCAGCAATTGCTTTAACGATTCCATTAGCATCTGTTGCTGGAACAACGGCAGGCTTATTAAGCAACACTGATTATACAACATTCAATAATAAGCAAGTTGCATTAACAGCAGGAGCTGGTTCAGGTATATCAATATCTGGAGGAACGATATCAGCAACAGGAATAACTACAAGTAATTTATCGAGTAGTGCTGGCATTCTAAATGCGCAGTTAGCGGATAGTGCAATCACCCTGGGCTCTACGAGTATGAGTTTAGGAAGTACCAATACAACTATTGCAGGTTTAACATCGGTAAGTTCAACTGGATTTACTGGAGACTTAACAGGAAATGCGAGTACTGCAACGGCACTCTCTACTGCAAGAAGTATTTATGGAAATAACTTTGATGGAACAGCAGCATTAAGTGGCGTTATTTCAACCACATTTGGTGGAACGGGTGCGTCATCTACTTCACAGAATTTTGTATTTGCTGGACCAACATCTGGGGCAGGTGCTCCAAGCTTTAGACAATTAACTTCGTCAGATGTTCCAGCGGGAAGTGGAAATTATATAGCTAATGGAACAACACAACAAACGAGTGCTAATTTTAATATTAGCGGAACTGGAGTAGTGGGAACATCTTTAAGTGCTGGTTCATTAAGCTTAACCACAGCATTAAGTGTTGCTAATGGAGGAACAGGAGCAAGTACATTAACAGGATTAATTAAAGGCAATGGAACTGCTGCAATGACAGCTGCAGTTGGTGGAACTGATTTTGTGGCACCTAACTCAGCAATTACTGGAGCGACAAAAACAAAAATCACTTTTGATGCAAAGGGATTAGTTACAGCAGGTTCGGATGCAACTACTGCGGACATTGCACCAAGTACAGATAGAAATTATGTTACTGATATAAAGGCAGGTGTGTTATCAAATACTTTTGGAGTGAATACGGGAGATCAAACTATTACATTAACAGGAGACGTAACAGGAACAGGTACTGGAACATTTACATCAACCATTGCGAACTCAGCGGTGACTTATGCAAAAATGCAAAATGTGGGAGCGAACAAATTAGTGGGAAGTACAAACTCAACATCAGCAGCAGTAGCAGGAGAGGTTTCAATTGGTACAGGATTAAGTTTAACGAACGGAACTTTAACTGCAACAGGTACAGGCGGAACAGTAACGAATGTAAGTCCAATCACATTAACAACAACAGGGAGTACCTTTACTTCAACTGTTGCCAATGCAACTACAACACCAGCGATTACTTTAAATATCCCATCTGCATCTGTAACAGGAACAACAGCTGGATTATTAAGTAAGGCTGAATTTGATATATTTAATGCTAAGGTTGCACCTAACTCAGCAATTACTGGAGCAACTAAAACAAAAATAACTTTTGATGCAAAGGGATTAGTTACAGCAGGTTCGGATGCAACTACTGCGGACATTGCACCAAGTACAGATAGAAATTATGTTACTGATATAAAGGCAGGTGTATTATCAAATACATCTGGAACTAATACCGGTGATCAAACCATTACATTAACAGGTGATGTAACAGGCACAGGTACAGGAACATTTAGTTCAACGATTGCGAACTCAGCAGTGACTTATGCAAAAATGCAAAACATAGCTGCTGGAAGACTATTAGGAAGTATCAGTGCATCAGAAGTAGCACCAGGTGCGGTTGCAATTGGTACAGGATTAAGTTTAACGAATGGGACTTTAACTACAACTGGTACAGGTGGAACAGTAACGAATGTAAGTCCAATCACAGTGACTGCAAGCGGAAGTACATTTACATCTACAGTTACCAATGCAACTACCACACCAGTAATTGCATTAACAATACCACTTGCATCAGAATCTGGAACTACGGCGGGATTGTTAAGTAAAACGGACTATGATATTTTTAATGCAAAACAAAGTGCATTAACATTAGGGTCAGGAGTACAAACATTTATAGCTACTCCATCAAGTGCCAATTTAGCCAATACAATTACAGACGAGACAGGTACAGGAAAGTTAGTATTTGCAACAAGTCCAACATTAGAAACACCAACATTAGGCAATGCAACAGCAACATCATTATCATCAGGTACTTTAACTTTAACTACAGCTTTAACTGCAGCAAATGGCGGTACCAGTCAAAGTACTTATGCTAAAGGTGATATTCTTTATGCAAGCGCTGCTAATACTTTAAGTAAATTAACAATTGGTTCTGAGGGGCAAGTATTGGTAACCACAAGTACTGGAGTTCCTAGTTGGGGTAGTAATGGATTATATTCTTTTAATGGTCAAACTGCTTCTACGCATACATTTGCTACGCCAACAAATACGACTTCTAGTGATATAGGTTGGTTATCTGCTCTCTCGGGCACTACAGCCACCCACACGCTCAATATTCCAGACGCAAGTGTATCAAGAAGGGGAACAATTAATGTTAGTAGTCAGACTTTTAGGGGCGATAAAACTTTTGAAAATGATATAAACGCAAATGGTATTTATATAGGTAAGGGTACAAATTCGAGAAGTAATAATATCGCTATTGGTTTTGCTGGAGTAGGTCTTAAAAATTTTAATACCAATACGTCTACATCCGCAATTAATAATATCGCCATTGGTGTAAACACATTATCATCTCTTGCCGGTGGATATAGTAATAATGCAGTTGGTAATGGAGCTCTGAGTGGTACTAATGGTGGTTATAATAATAACGCATTTGGTCTTGACGCTTTAAAAGGAAATACTGGTGGATTTAATAATTCCGGATTTGGAAATTCCGCACTTCAAGCTAATTCCACTGGAAATGATAATACGGCTGTAGGATTTAATAGTTTAGTAAGTACAACTGGTTCTCAAAACACTGCTATTGGAAGTACTTCTAATGTAGCTGCAGGAAAATCTAATTCGACTGCAATTGGCTATGGTGCTACAGTTAGTGTCGATAACACCATTCAATTAGGTAATACAGAGGTTGCAAGTGTAAATACAAGCGGCGCTTTAACTACTGGTACTGTCACTTATCCAATTGCCCATGGATCTATTGGACAGGTGCTAAGTACTAATGGAACTGGAACTTTAACATGGACAACTCCTTCTGCAGGTATAACTGGAGTTGGAACAATAACCACCACTTCCTATGCAGAGGGAGCAGCAGTTAGTGCAAATAGTTTAATCCTAGCGCCTGCTAGTGCAACCTTTGGCGGAGTGGTATCAACTTTCACGCAAACTTTTGCTGGGGCTAAAACATTTAATAGTGATCTTGTAGTAAATGGGTTGACAATTGGTAGAGGGAAAAATTCAGTTGAATCAAATACAGCGTTAGGAATAGAGGCAGTTGTTGCAAATACATCAGCAACTTTAAATACTGGAATTGGAATGTTTGCGTTAAGATCTGTTACTTCGGGTGGTGCTAATACTGCAGTTGGAGCTAATTCACTTGTATTGAATAGAGAAAGTCAATATAACACTGCGATGGGTTTTCAATCTCTTTATAATACAACTGGCTCAGAAAACACAGGTTTTGGAAAAGCGACACTATATTGGAATACTAATGGTTCTAGAAACACTGCAATTGGCATGGAAGCTGGCGTAGGCAGGTATGATAGCGTTTTAACTAATGCAACAGCAATAGGAGCTTATGCAACAGTGACAACTAGCAATACTATTCAATTAGGTGCGGATGGATCAAAATCAGGTACCAATGCAGTTACAAGCGTCAAGACCAGCGGCGCATTAACTACTGGAACTGTTACTTATCCAATTGCACATGGATCTAGCGGACAGGTATTAAGTACTACTGGAAGTGGAACTTTAACATGGACAACACCTTCTGCAGGTATAACTGGAGTTGGAACAATGACTACCACTTCATACGCAGCTGGTGCAACTGTTAGCGGAAATAGTTTAATATTAGCGCCTGCAGATGCATCCAATGGAGGTGTTGTAACAACAGGTACACAAACTTTTGCTGGGGCTAAAACATTCAGTAGTAATATTAATGTAAATGGACTGACAATTGGATTAGGAGTTGGGTCAGGTAATGCAAGTAGCACAGCAATAGGAATCGATGCATTGAAAGTAACTACAACAGGAACTCAAAACACAGCAATAGGAGCCGAAGTATTGAAAGCAAATACTGAGGGACACAGAAATACAGCAATTGGTCAAGGAGTACTTATATTAAATACAACTGGACAACAAAATACAGCTGTCGGAGCCCAAGCATTAGACAAGAACACTTCAGGAAACAACAATATAGCATTAGGTTACCAAGCAATGAATGCAAATACTGAAGGATTTGAGAACACCGCTTTAGGTAAAGGAGCGCTAAGCACAAATACTCTTGGGGATCGTAATACTGCTATCGGCTATGAAGCTGATGTTACAGGAGCAGATTTTCAAAATGCAACTGCAATCGGGTATCGAGCAAAAGTTGGTGGGAGTAATACTATTCAATTAGGAAATTCATCTGTTACTAGTGTAGTTACAAGTGGAACTTTAAGTGCAACAGGTGCAATACTTACAAATTTAACAGTAACGGGAGGAACTTTAGGATCTGGAAGAGTTTTAACCAGCGATGCGAATGGAGTTGCCACATGGCAAGCAGCCACTGCTGGTATTAGTGGCGTAGGAACAATGACAACAACATCATATGCCAATGGAGCAACTGTTAGCGGGAACAATTTAATCCTTGCGCCTGCAGATGGAACAAATGGCGGTATTGTAACTACTGGTATACAAACTTATGCTGGGGCAAAAACATTCAGTAGTGATATTGTTACAAATGGAGTAACTATTGGTAAAGGAAAAAGTTCAGTTAGTAGTAATACAGCAGTTGGGGTAAGTGCATTGAATGCAAATACATCTGGAATTGAAAATGCAGCTCTTGGATGGAGTGCATTGAAGGCTAATACAACTGGAAGTAGAAACTTGGCATTTGGCCAGAATTCGCTCGGTGCTAATACAGAAGGTAATGGTAACACGGCAGCGGGAAGTGCTGCTTTGGAAGCTAATGTAAATGGTAGTTCTAACACGGCAGTTGGAGCTTATGCACTCAACTCCAATAAAAATAGTAACAATACTGCTGTTGGATGGAATGCACTTAGATATAATGATGGTGGATCGGGTAATACGGCAGTTGGTCATGGTGCTATGGAAAATACTGGTGGAAACTTTACGAGTGGAACCTATAATACTGCAATTGGCTTTTCTGCTGGTGTAACTTCAGGAAAAACTAATTCAACAGCTATCGGTAATGGTGCTACTGTAACTGTAGATAATACTATTCAATTAGGTAATACTTCAGTAACAGAAGTAAAAACGAGTGGTAAAATTACTGCTGCTGGTGCTGAATTCACTAAAGCTGCAACAAATTCAGTTGCTTTTAATGCAGGTAGTTCAACTTCTATTGATTTTTCAAATAGTAACTTAGCGTATACTACAGCAAATCCAGGTGGATTTACTTTAACTGGAATGAAAAATGGAGGAACGTATACTTTAGCAGTACAAGGAATAACAAGTGGTACTTCTTCATTTACTATTAGCGGATTTACGGTTGTTAATGTAGGCAATTATGCAACAGTTTCTGGAAAGGAAACTCTGTATACGTTTATTGTAATGGGTATATCTGGTTCTGGAGGTAAAGTATATGTTTCAATGGTTTCTCAACAATAAAAATGAAATTCTTAACCACCATATTATTATTGTTTTTCTTTGAATTTGCAAAGGGGCAAGTTCCGGGAACCGCAATTATTAATCATGCACTTTTTGCAAAATTCAATTTGAGTATAACTATTAATTCTAGCTCCTCTATCACTTTTAATATAGATGCAGTAGGGGGTGCTGGTCAAATTACTGAAGTCGGTGTCGTTTATGGAATTGCAAAAGGGCTAACAACATCTTCTACGATATATAAGCCAAGTGCTACTCCTGCAACTTTTGGAACTAGAATAGCCACAATTAGTTATTCAGGCCCAACTTCTACAAGCCTAACTGTATTATCCACCTCAACGGTGAATAGTCAAGGCACTACTTCTTTTTTTGTTGCACCTTATTATGCAAAATTATATGCTATAAAAAATGGTGCGACATACTATGGGCCAGAAATTGAATTCCTGCCTAACTGGCCTACAGTAACAACTAATAATAAAACATGGTTGAAAGCGAACTTAGGAGCATTAAGAGTTGCTAGTTCGGAAACAGATAGTGATTCTTGGGGTTTTAAGTATCAATGGGGAAGAGGAACTGATGGGCATCAATTTCCAGGTTCATCAACAACTACTACTTATTCAGATGGCCCAAGTCCGGGTCATGGAAATTTTATTATATCATCTAGGAATGATGGAAATTGGATGGATCCAAACCCCTCCACCACTAGTTGGGCTGGAACAACTGCCATAAATAATCCATGTCCATCAGGATGGCGTATACCTACAAGAGATGAATGGGCTTTTATAAGAACTATTAGTGGAGGGTTAAATTCAACCTCAGCATATGGATCTGCTTTAATACTTCCCTCATCACAACAACGAATGAGATATTCACCTGCAGCTGTTAATTCAGGTAATGGTCACGGTTACTGGATGAATAATACCACTAGTGGCGGTGTTCGAATGTTACATTTTGTCAGTGGTAGTGGTAACCAATGGGGTGAATCAGGTGATGCAGGTGCCTATGGAGGAGCTGTTAGATGTATACAAAATTAAAATATGAAAAATAAATTTATACTTATAATATCTCTTTTTAGTCTTGTTGTTTTAAAAACAACTGCTCAAAATACCTATGTAAATACTAGCCCAAAGGAAATACAATCTTCTAAAAATCCTTTTTTAAATATTAATTATTCAAATTCACAAATTTACTCAAGTGGTTTAATTTATGATATCATCGAAAAGCAGTTTTGGGCAATACAAAAAAGCGGATTGGATGAAGCAACTAGGTATAAAGAGCTGGTCGCATCTGTTGATATTATTTTAGATAGTGTTAAAAAAAATGAAAAGGTATATAATGATTTGACCAAATACCTTTTTCAATATTTTGAAAAGTACAGTTTGTTTGCCGCTTCTGAATATATTGCGCTAAAGGCTTTAAATCAAAAAGAAGTTATAATAAAAAATGCCTTAGTGAATAAACTAGAGTCCTATCGAAAAATGAAAGTGGGCAATAGGGCACCCAATTTTGAATTAGTAGGCGATGTATTTAAAAATGGCTTGGCCGTGAAAGCCTCTATTCATTTATCTGATATAAAAACAAAATATAAATTAGTCATTTTTGGCGGCAGCTGGTGTAACCAGTGTAGGGCAGAAATGATTCAATTACTACCATGCTATAATAACTGGAAAGCCAAAGGTGTAGAAGTGATTTTTGTTTCTTTAGATACAGATAAAAAAGAATTTGAAAACTTTACTGCTCCTTTTCCATTTTACAGTGCCTGCGATTATAAAAAATGGGAAACACAAGCCGCTAAAGACTTTTATGTATCTAGCTCCCCAACTATTTTCTTGCTGGATAGCGATAATAAAATTATTCTAAGGCCTGCATCTGTTGTGAGTTTGGATAGTTGGTTGAAAAGTATTGGTATAAATTAAAATGAATTATAATTCCTCCATAAGCTTAAGGGATAGACGGCTTCACTTCGTTGCGCCGTCTTCCCAGTAGCTCTCTTTACACAAAGCCTTTCAAAAGCAAACTTCGTTTGCTTTTTGGTTTTTTAATACTCGACCACTCAATCAAGCGAGCTTGTTTCGTGGCTCGCATTAAAAAACCCGTCACTTTCGTGACAGGCTTTGCAGAGAGGAAGGGATTCGAACCCCCGATACGTTGCCGTATACACGCTTTCCAAGCGTGCTCCTTAAACCACTCGGACACCTCTCTATTTTTCTTTCATGTGTTCGTCCATTCTTTCGTTGTATTCTAATGGTTCGTTTTTCCAATTCTTATTATAAGAGACAAACATCGCAATCCAAATAGATCTTGACAAACGCATAAATACGGGTTGTAATAAAATTACCAATGTGATCGAACCAAACATCCAGTAAAATATTCTATTATCATCCAAATCAAATGTCATTCCAATCAAAACTTTCCAAGCAACAAATGTGCTTACAAAGAATGCCACCATTAATGCATAACTCACATAACCTGTTCCAATATAGAAGCCTACTTCAATTTCTGTAGGTTGTCCGCAAACTGGACATTTCTCGTTCATATGGGTTGTTTCAGCAAAATTATAAGGGTTACTCTTCGCAAATAATTTGCCCTCTCTGCATCTAGGGCAACGATTGTTCAGTATGCTTAGTAAGTAATTGTTTTTCATGGCCGCAAAGATACCAAATTATTAGGTATAATTAGTCTGCAATCATTTGCTCCATCTGAATACCTCTGGACCCCTTGATGAGTATATGTTTTTGAGAATAGTTTTGCGCTTTCAGCCATTGCTTGGCTTCTAAAGCGTTCTCGAAATATAAGTATTGGTGTTGGCAGAATTTAAAATCACCACCTACTAGAACTACTTGTTCCCAGTTAAAGCTTTGCATATAATTGACCAATGCTTGGTGCTCTAATAAACTATCATCTCCCAATTCCTTCATGCCACCCAAACACATAATTTTTTGGGTAGAGTCTATTTTAGCAAAATTTTCAATAGCCAATTTCATACTACTTGGATTGGCGTTGTATGCGTCTAGTATTAATTGGTTATGATGCCAATTCATTAATTGTGAACGACTATTGGTAGGGGTGTAAGTTTCAATAGCTGCTTTAATTTTAGCCATAGGTACTTTAAAGTATAGTCCAATGGCTACTGCTGCTAATACATTGGGTAAATTATAGGTACCCACTAATTGTGTATCTATTCTTTCTTCAAATCCTTTAGTGCCTTCAATGCTAATCATACCATGATGATCAATGGCATTGGCTTGTATATCACCAGAGCTTGCGCCATAAGTAATAATTTCATTGATGCCTTTACTCATCTCGTTTAAGTAATCATAATCAGACATTACAAACGCAGTACCTTGATGATTTCTTATGCTATCAAATAATTCTCCTTTTCCTTTTCTTACACCTGCTTCTCCGCCAAATCCTTCTAAATGTGCTTTACCACAATTGGTAATCATGCCATGCGTAGGTAGGGTATAAGCGCAATAACTTGCAATTTCCAATTGATGGTTGGCGCCCATTTCTATCACAGCCATTTCTGCATCTTTACCAACACTTAATATGGTTAAGGGTACACCAATATGGTTATTTAAATTGCCTTTGGTAGTATAGGTTTTAAAATGACTTGCTAAAACAGTTGATACCAATTCTTTGGTAGTGGTCTTTCCATTACTTCCTGTGATGGCAATAAAGGGAATCGTAAATTGTTGACGATGATGTTTTGCTAATGCTTGTAAAGTAGTCAATACATCATCTACTTGTAATATTCTGTCGTCGATAGCTTTGCTATAAGGTATGTCTTCGTCTACTATGGCATAACTAGCGCCTGCTTCTAAAGCAGCCATTGCAAATGTGTTGCCGTTAAAGTTGGGGCCTTTTAAAGCAAAATATAAATC
>JACCDV010951960.1_pt1 | contig 12918 bp, 11 predicted proteins | sample 7446131 | NCBI WGS metagenome assembly JACCDV01 (sample SAMN15323448, study PRJNA562643) | freshwater metagenome | isolation source: river surface water | place: USA:Blue River Watershed | collected 2017-08-17 | reverse complement strand
TTATATTTAAAATGAATAAATTAAATAAATTCTTTAAATATTAATAATTAATAAAGAAACACCACATTAGCATGATTAAAGTTAAAAGATTACTTTAATTGTAGATGATTTTTAACTCATAAGTGAGTAGTCTATACTTGATAGTTAAAACTAAGCATTTGATATATAAAGCGAATTTATGGAATTTAATTAATTTTTTTATTATATAATGCAATAAGCAGAGGTTGGTATATTAATGATAGATAAGCATTTAGAATAAATTAAATAAAATATTGATAATTTTAAAATATCAAATTAATCCAATCGGCAAATTTAAGAAAGATGAATAAATTAAGAATTTAAGATTTTACAAGGTGAAATAGAGATTTATTAACTCGATTTATCAACGATTTAAACTGAAAGCTAAAATCCTATAAATTAACGCTTTTTAGATTTAAAAAACAAATAATAAAACCTATTATAAGAATTTAAATAGTTTTAAAACTAATAAATAATTTTATAGGAAAATAATATAAAAGCATAAAATAATGAATAAAAGACAATTTAAACAGAAAATTGAGAATAATTAGTTTAAAGGATTGATTAAAAGTTATAAAACGCCTAAATCAACTTAGATGATTGTATAATAAATCTATCATAGGGTTGATCTATTATGTAAGAAGTAAATTTAGAAATTTAAAAACAAACCGAACGACTTCAAGAAGTCGACAAGAAATTAGATGAAATGTATGACCTTACTTTTTAATCTAAAAAGCTTATAGTATATTTTAAAAAGAATGTAGCAAGTGATAGATTAATTTAGGGACTAATAGTGTTAGTATGTATAGCAATTATAATAGTGATTGTTTTAAAAATTGTTGGATTCAAAAATGACACATAACCAAAACCTGCATAATTTTAATTTAAAATTATTTAATTCTTTTATCGTTTTAATAAAAGTTAATTTTATGTCTTAAAATAAATAGTTTTTTCAATTTCTCAAATTTTCATTTAAAATTTAAAGATTTTTTAATAGTTTTAAATAAATCTTCATTTTCCTCAATAAATGAACAATATTGAAAATATGAAATATTTGATTTTTCTTTTAATTTATAAAAAATCTTCTAATAATCAAAGTCATCATTGTCTCAAATATAATCAATAATTAATAACTAGTTCGTTATACATATAGGGATATCATGCATTTCTTATTCAATATATTCACTTTCAAAAGAATTGTATTAATTATAAAAGGTTTAATTATAAATTTCTTAAATACTTCTTTTATCTTGTTATAATTTTTATTACTTATATTAAACTGGAAATTTTTTTTATATTTTATATCATATCTAACTTTATTCATATTCCTCTGTAGTTAGTTAAATAACTAATTGTTTTATATTATTAATAACATTGTTGTAGCATATTATTTCCATTAAAAATATATTTATAATAAAATGTAATAATTACCATAAAATAAAGAATTTATAGATGAGGAAATAATAAAAATAATTTGTGATGCAATAAAAAACACGTTTGAACTTAAGGTAAAATTTGAAAATTCAGAAACAAATATTGTTGATGTTTTAGTTGAAAATGATAGAGAAAAAGAGACATATAATAATTTGGTATATAAAAATGATAAGGTTGTTACTTGGTGCAATTAACTTATAGATTAATGTATAAGAGGACTAATAAGACTAGATAAAATGTATAAATATGCAGTTACATGTATTATAACACAGATTAATAGCAAACCATTTTGCTCAATGGGTTGTGGGTATTTTGAGGAGATTGATGGAGCTGTAAGTAAAACGGTGGCAATAAATGACATATATTTTTGTTTAACAATTTACGGTGTCGCAATTTAAATAATATTTTAATTTATAATGAATTTAAATAGAGAAACATTTAAGCCAAAATTCAAGTTTTAAATTGTAAAAATTAAAAATGAGTAATAATATTTAGATTATTAATAAATCCCTTAGTTTTAGTAAATTAATATGCCTTAAAAAAGCTTTATAAATATTGATGAAATTCAAAAAAAGATAAATTTAATATAAAATAAGAGCTCTGATAAAATTGATAGTAATTCAAACAAGCAGTAGTATGCTTAATAGATTTCTTAGTAAATTGATAAAGATAAATAATAATTGAATAATGCAGTTGATAAACCAAATGTTTAACAAATTTAATAAAAAAATGCCGATTAAGTTGCTATTAATACATATATCTCTGATACTAAGCTTAATAGTGATCTAAATATTACAGATAAAATTTTAAGTCAAGTTCAAATATCAATTTAAGAGACAAATTCTTTATTGGAAATTGAATAAAGCTAAAAATCAGTAAAATAATAAAATGATTAAATTAATAAAAAAAGTATAAAATTAATAGCTCAAAATGTTAGTTTTATTTAATAAGAAAAACAAGTAAAAAGATCTATATAAATATAAGAGAAATAATAGTAGTTATTATAAAAATCTTAAGAATACGACTAATAAAGCTTGATTAATTAAATTAGTAAAAATATAAAAAGATTTCTTAGCAACAAGCAAAGCTTCAATGAAAATATTTAGATTTTACTAGAAATAGTTTAAAACTAAGTAAAAGATAATATATAGGTAGAATAAATGAGATAAAGTAGTTTAGGTTATTTTAATAATGAAATATTTCAATTATAAAAAGCAATATAAAATATACAATAAAATATTTTAATTAAAAAAGATAACAATTAAGATGATTATATTTAAAAATGTGAATAAGAGATAATTGAAAGAATTTTATTTTAATAAAAATAATAAAAAAACCAAACTAATAATCATAAATACTAATCAAATGCTCATTTAGACTTTTATAGTAAATTAATAAATTCATTAGAGATATTGGAGAACTAAGTAGAAATCCTTGGAAATAATAATAATCCAAATATAATTAACAATATGAAAATATAGATTTTAAATTTAAAATAAATATTCTCTAATAAATAAAATGAAAACTTAGAATCTCTCAATATTTGAAATATATAAAAAGATGTTGAAATCAATATGGAACAACAGAAAAAGTTTTTAGATTGTTTCACTAGTAAGTTAATCCAATTATAAAATAATATTAATTCATTTATAACAATAAATTAGAATAAATTCTATTTTAATAATTAATTTTAAAATTTCTTATAAAAATTAGAAAAAGATAAATTAACCTAAGAGTAATAATAACTAAAAGAACAATTAGTTAATACTACAAATTTAAATAAAAAGTTATTTTAAGAAAAAATAATACTAATTTAATAAAACAATAATAAACAAAATTAAATTGAAATTTAAGAACACTAAATAATAAGTCTAAGAAATAAATCTAAAAAAGCATATGAGAAATATAACACAATCAAAGAATATTTAAAAGTAACTAATAAATTGTAATAAATTAAAAAAATGCGTTTTTTATTAAAATTTATAATTTTTTATAAATGATTTTTATAGAAAGAAAATTATAAAAATTTAAATAGGAAATCATGGTAATAAAATAAACAATAAAACAGAATTTAAAAAGGTCATTTCCATATGTAAAAATCAAATCTTTTTATTATAAATCTATTCACTGAATACAACTTTAGAATAATATTAAAATCAAACTTTTTAATAATTAATTTTTATATTATTTATTGGAATCAATTTCTTTTAATTCTTTTTAAAATATTTCTATTCTGTTCTATATAAATTATGCTCCAATTAAGAATTTTTATTCTTCGAAAAACTTTTTTATTAAATTATCCAATTGTAAAAATGATTTTATCTAATTCTCATACTCATCTAAATTAATCTCTCCTGTTTCTATTTATTAAGTGTAAAACTATAGATAGTTTTTATATATTAACAAAGCCTCTTTTGTTGATTATAGACGAATGTCTTTTGTTTATTAATACAATGAAATTTGTTTTTCAAATTCTTCTATAATTTCTTCTAAAAACTAAACACTTATAATTTTAGTTTAAAATTCTAAATAAATTTAAGGCTTTTAAGATTTACTAATAATTTACTATAGTTGATATTTTTCTTTATCATTAAGAATTAGAAATTTAAATCTTTAGTTTAACAATTGATTATTTTAACTAATTGATTCTCTGGGCTAGTTAATAGTCTATTGATTTAATTCATTTTATTGTTCATTTTTAAACAAAACTAGAACCATTTGTGGATAATTTTTTGTAATTTAATAAATTTCTCTAATTGTTTTGACATTATAAGAAATCGGCTATCTGATTTCTAACAAAATATAAACAGTTATACTTTTGCCAGATTTTGTTTAAAATTTTATTTTTTATTCTGAAGAACATTCTTGTTCAAATATTTTAAAGTCAATCTTAGAATTATTTATTAAATGATCATTTGAAAAGAAATTCTGTTTTGTTAAAGTAAAGTTAATTTTAATTTCATCAATATTCTTTATAGTAAATCTAGATTCTTATATTTTTATAGATTTGCTATGATCATTTTTTCCTGTCAAAAGATTCTCGATGTTTCCTTCAAATATTTAATCATTTTTATTAATTCTAATTATAAATCCAAAAGATCTCTATTTTTAATAATCTATTTTTTATATAGTTACTTTTAGATCACCTGATTCTATATTATGATTGCTTAACTTAACTTCAAATTCATGTTTTACTTTATCAACTATTGGATAAGGCTAAAATGGAGTTTTGTTAATTGATATTAAATCATCAGCTAACTTCTTATAAATTGGATTAAAATAGATTTTTAGCCTTGGCTCTTTAGTAGAAATCTACTCTAAATGTTATTTAATACTTAAAATATAATCTTAAATAACTTTAGTTTTTGTTTCTTAAGAATAATTAAAAATGTTTGAGAAAGTCAAATTTATACTCAATTTATTAATTTCATCTCAACTTTCTTATTATTTGCTGTTTTACAAAGAAATAAAATATTTAATCAGATTTTTTGTGCTTTTTTAAAACTCCTCAATTTTGTCTTTATTCTCTGGAAAATTCTATTTCAAATATTCTATTACTTATTCTTAAAGAATAATTTTTTATTAAGTTTAAACACTATTAGGTCTTAGAGTTGTATTTGCATCATATTAATATGTCATTCTTCTTTCTTTATTTGTTTTTTCATTATTTAAATCTAAATCTAAAATCTCCTATTTTATTATTGTTATTCTCTTATCAATTCATTATTTATTTTCTTAGGAAATTCCTTTATTATTATCCAATATTTTTTAATTCGAATCTAAGGCTGTTTTGACCAAATTCAAATACTCCAAATCAGTAATTTCTTCTTTCGAAATCTTCATTTCAATTTTCTATTAGAATTTTTCCAAAAACCGCATTTTTTCTTTTAAATAAGAAATAACATTTTAGTCTTTCCAAAATGATATTAACTCAGGAATAATCCTATCAATTTCCTCATTTAAAACTAAACCGAAGAATAATGAGTTTCCATGCAAAGAATTTTCTTCTTTAATAAATTCTTATGCTTTTAAATCCATTAAAAATTATAAAAAATAAAAAAATCTTTATTAAGAATTTCTCATAGATTCATCTCTTATTTCTTATATAATTGCTGATATTGCAACGGGAGAGAAACCAGCCTCAACCATATTCGAAATGATTGCAACGGTTTACTTATCAATTCCACACTTTAAGATTACACTCAATTGATAAAGGTCTTCAATGACATCGAATTAGTCTTAATCAATATTTTGCTTACTTGACATTATATTATAATGGAACAAAACTTTACAGATGTTTCATCAAGAGTTTATTTGGACAGAACAATTATGCCAACATTAATATAAGCATTAGAAGAACTTACTTAAAAAAAACCTTCAAATCCGTTAGAATTTTTAGGAAACTATTTAATTGAGCATTCATAAGAAAATAAAAGTTAAAAAATATAATAAATATAATTTTTATCAAAGCTCTTCGGTCTTTACTTCTTCTTTCTTTTCTTCGATTAAATCCATACCAGTCTCTTTGCTTAAAAACATTAAAAGTTCGTTTAATGTTCTTCCACCTTCATAATCAATTGGCTTTTCAACATTTGGCTTGAATAATCTGATTGTTGGGAATCCTTTAACTGGCATCTTTTCGTGTTCATTAAGAGTTCCATCAAATTTTCCGATTGTGATTTTATCAGAATATGGCAAGAGTTTCTCTGCCAATTCCTTATAAATTGGCTCTAATGATTTGCAATGTCCACACCAAGGAGCATAAGCTTCGATAAGAACATATTTGCCAGATTAAATATGTTAATTAAAACTATCTGAAACAATTACTTTTACAGCTTCAGTGTTTCTTTCTGGAATTGGTTCGGATTTATAATAAGGAATTAATTTATTATCCTTGAAATCTTATAATGCTTTATTGAACCCTTCTGATGATAAATCTTCAACTTTATATTTTATCAACTCTCCTTAGTCAAATTTGATTATTCTAGCAGAAACTTAGTCTTTTGGAACAGCCAAATACTCAGCTAGTTTTTAGCCAAAACCTGTTGTAATTGTTGAAATTGAGAAAATCATTGGATTATTAAGTTCTTTTTACTTTTTAGCGATTTCTTTGAATAAATTTATATTGGAATTCTCTTTAGAATCATCAAAATAAAAGAAAGCCTCTTTTTAATCACCAAAGATTCTATTAGCAGCTTCTTAGTCGAAGTTCTAAACGATTGGGAATCTGAAACTGTTGATTGTTTGTTTGAAAAAATCATCAGTAAAAACTTCATCTTTTAATTCAATAATTTTGTCTCCATCATCAAACTTTCTGAAAAATACGATTGCTTTATTATGCTTAATTTCCATTGGAAGAATTGAGCTATCAAATACAACACCAAATTCAATATTTTCAAAATTTTTAGAAACTCTAGAAACTTATTTAAAGAAAGCTGTGTTTTCTTTAGGAACAACAAAAATAATAGAAATTTCTTATTTTCTAATTTAATCAATTTCACCTTTGTCTTATAAAACCTTAATCTCAGTTTATGAGTGTTTATTAATAAACTTAGTCATTGCATCAGTATTTCTTTCACCTTCATAATTTACGGGTTCTCCGTTAATAAAAAGCTTTATTGTTGGGAAACCTTCTATTCCATGTTTTTCAGAGAACTTTTTATGAATAGTGGAATCAACCTTAGCAATTTTGATGTTAGAGCCATCAATGTTAAATTTCTATCCCAATTGTTTATAATCTCCAGCCATCTTTTTACAATGTCCACACCAAGGAGCATAAAACTTAACAAAAACAAATTCTTGTTTTTTAACGAAATCTTCTGCGTTAGAGTCTGTTAATATGTAAACAGATTCCTCTAATGCGACCTCATTAAATCTCATAAAAGAAAAGAATAAAAATATAATAAATGCTTTTACGTTCATTTATAAATTATAATTTTAACACGTGTAATTTATTACATAAAATTTAAGGATTCCAGAATTTCTAATATTTGATTTTCCTTTATTAATAATATGGAATTTTCATCATTAATCGTTTGTAGAGTATTTTTTGTTGTTATATTAGATTTACTAGAATCATCTTATATGTAATTATCTATGTTTAATAATAGTATAAAAGTCTGTATGATTTTCTCTATTTTATAACTTAATGATTAATTGTCTTTTTATAAAGAAAATTTATCTAAATGAAATTCCTTTGTAATCAAATAAAGATTATCAATTTCCATTAATAATTTTCATAATTAATCTGTTTATAAATCATCTTTTAATTTTTCTGCTTAAATATTAACAATTTCTTTATTTAATTCTTAATTTTCATTATCTAATTCTTTTATTAATTTTTATTTTTAATTTTATAATAATTTTACTTATGAATTTAAATCATTTAAAATTTATTAATTTATTTATTATTAATTATTTTAATTCTCTTAGCAATTTTTAATATTTAATTATATCTCTTTTTACTCTTCTATGTTTCTTTATATATTATACATTATACTATCTTTGTTAATTTAACTACTATTCATAAGAAAATCTTTAAAATTTAAATAAATTTCTAATTTTTTAATAATCATTTTATTTTATTCTATTTCTAATTCATTATTGTTTATTTGTTATTAATATCTTGCTATGTCATTTTTTTGTTAATCAATTTAGCTTTATTATTAACTATTAATCAATTTTTATTATTTAATATTTTCTTTAATATCTGTTAATATTTATTATTCTTCTTTATTTTCTTTAATTTTTAATAATTTCGTCTCCTAATCTTTTAATTCTTATTTTAAGCACGAAAATTCTTAATTTAACAAACTTATTTATTCTTAATATTTCTCTTAATTTTAATTATCTATCTCAATCTGCTAATTTAAATACTTTTAATCAAATAATTAAAAATTCTCTTTGTTTTCATAATAAATCTTTTCCTAATCTACTTGTTTGCCAATTTATTCTATTTCTTAGATAATTTTATCTGTTTATTCTTTAATTTTATTTCTTTTGATTTTATTCATTTTTACAATATAAAAATATAAATTTTTATTAACGTTTTTTGGGTTTCTTCTATTTGTTGATTTTCTTTAAGAATTATTTTTTTTACATATTTTTAGCTTAAATGTTTTTATTGATTCCTTAGAACTTTCCAATCTATTTTTTAGGTTTAAAGTTTTCTTTTTTTCTCTATTTAAAACTGTTTTTCATTCAATCAACTTATTAGTTATCTACTTAAGAACCAATTTATTAGAATTTTACTCCTGTATTTTTCTTCCAAGAATTGAATTTCTTTTTTACCATTTCAGTATTCATTTTTAAACTTGTTTTATTCATGTTTTCATCTTATTCATTTAATGTGATTTTCTTAAATCTTTTTGTTTTAGAATCCCAAACTTATTTTTATCTTTTGAACAAATCTCTATTATTGTCCTCCACTCATATTTTCTCTTAAAAATCCTTATTTATTTTTTTATTTTTATAAACAGAGATAATTTTATCTGGATTTACAGAATCTTATATTAAAAAGCTTTTTTTATTAATTTATATTTCTTTAGTTTATTGATAATTACCATTACTATTTAAACTAATTCTATTGTCTAAAATATTTGTTTATTAATGTTTCATTTATTCTTATTGTTTTTTTAGAAAAATTAATGATTTTTTAATATTTTCTTAGTTTGGATTATTGCCAAGATCTTTTATCTCCATTAATGTTTGTTAAGGTTTAAATTTACTAATTTAATCTCTCAGTTAATCAGAATCAATGTTTTTTTATTAAAAATAAAAGTGATTTGGAACGTTTGCAATTGCTTTGGATCTATCATATGATTCTTTAGACCATGAAAAACGAGAATTTTCAAATTTATGAGAAGCATTTTTCATATATTTCTTTAATAAAAGAATTTAATTATCTTTTTTCTCTTATTGTATAATTTCTTAATGAATTTTATCAAATTCTTAAAACGGTATTGAGCCAAACATTAGACTTTCAAAATTTTCTTATTGATTTTACATTGATATTTTTCGATTAGTTTTTTACTCTAATTCAAAAACATAAGGTCTTTCTATTGGAGTAAAGAAGGAGTAAGTAGTTCCGGTTTATTCTGCCCTTGCAGTTCTACCACATCTATGAATAAAAGTTTTCATTTAAGAAGGAAAATCATAATTTATGACATATCATACATTTGGAATATCGATTCCTCTTGCGCATAAATCTGTAACAATTAAAAATTTACTTTCATTTTATCTAAAACTCTCAAGGCTCAGATTTCGAGCTTCAAAATCCATTTTAGAATATAAATAGCTTCCTTTTGCGCTAATTAATAAAGAAAGAACAGATTCTAGATAATCCACTGTATATTTAGTAGAGACAAAAATAATAGATTATTCCTTTTGTTCTATAATTTTTCATAGAAAATGAATTAATAAGCAGATTTTCTTCTCAGAACTTACTTCAAATAAATGCATATAAGTTTTATCACTTAATTGATACTCTGATGATAATCAAACTAACTAATATTCCCTCATTCCAACCATAGAAAACTCCTAAAGACTTTCTGGTATTGTTGCTGATAATAAAACAGTTGTTCTGTTTTTATTACATTTTTCTATTATTGAAAAAACATATTCTTTATGTTATTTCTCCATAAGATTATCAGCTTCATCAAGAACTAAAAACTCCAAAGCTTTGAATTAAAATGAAGTAGACATAATTAACTCCAATAATCAACCAGGTGTCGCAATAACGATATCAGGATTACATGCAAGAGATTCAAACTACCCTTAGTAGTCATGACCTCCAATAACCAATGAATACTAAAGATCAGAGTATCAAATCAATTATTTAACAACTGTTGCAGTTTATAATGCCAGTTCTCTTGTTGGAAGTAAAATCAAAGTTCAAATACCAATTTCCGCAGATTTAGCCTTCAGCATTGAAACAATAGGAATTAGAAAAGAGTAAGTTTTTCCAGAACCAGTTTTAGCGCAAGCAATTACATCATTTCTTTTCAAAATCAAAGGAATCATTTATTATTGAATTTCAGTTGCATTTGTTATCTTTTTATCTAATAAAGCTTTATTTACAAAAGACTCTAAATTATATTTCTTAAATTTTACCATTTATAAAATTATGAATTTGAAAATATCGTTATTGTTAATATTTGCTTTTATTAATTATAGTAATGAATATCAGTAAAAAATAAATGAATTATATAATGAGATAATAATTAGATTTTCTTAAGAAAAATAAATTGTAATTAATTCTTTCGATTTTTAAAATCAAAATTAATTCAGTATAAATGAGATATTAAACAAAATGCAAAAAATTGGTAATCAAATTTATTGAGTTTTTATCTTAAAAGCAATTTAAATAATATAAGATCAAATAAATTAATAAAATATTCATTTTGATAAATAAGAAATAGAGAAAATTTAAGGATTACTTTTATAATAGTTTGCTTTAAGATAAAATGAAATTAATAATATTGAGTTAAAAGATAAAAAATACAATTAAGAATTAATCAATCTGTTAATAGAAAATATAAAGGATAAAATAGAAGATTTTTTATTTGAGTATTTTTATTAAGAGAATTAATTCTATAAATAAATACATTCGAATAAAAGAGATTAAAGCAATTATATATAAGAACAAAACAAAGAAAACCAAGATAAATTTAAAATTTAATTAGATTAATTTATCAATAACGAAATTAATTAATAAAAATATAATTTTAATAATAAAATATGTTTAAGGCAAAAGTAAATCCATTTTCAATTGAGGATAATGTAAATACTTTGGTTGCTTTAGAAGAGGAGATACTTAATAGTGAGTTTTCATTAGAAACATTATAAAAATCATTTTCTATAATAACCGACATTATTGAGTATTATGATTAGATAAAAGATCCAATTAAGCATTATTTTGTGGAAAAACTTTAAATTCTTTTAAGCAACTAAAAAATTAATATTTTATTAGAATAAGCTAAAAATCAAGAATAAAATTAGCCAAAAATCAATAATGAAATATCATTAAAAGAATGAAAGAAAATCTGATAAAAATAAATAAAGATTATGAATGATGTTATTAATCCTTTATAAGGAGAGAACTCCTAACAATTTGTTATTTCATTAATGAGTGTTTATGATTAAATGGTTGGTTTTGTTGATAAATAAATCGAATTAGAGAAAAATCAATAAGAAAATATATTTAATTAAAAATATAAATTTCTTTAAGAATTTAAAGGAAAATTTAATAATTAAGTTTTTTATAATAATTTTTTCTTTTTATAAATGGGCTTACCAAATGTTTTCTTTGAAATTGATATTGATGGAAAAACTAGAAAAATCGAATTTGAATTATTCGATTCTGATACTCCTAAGACCTGTGCTAATTTCAGAGCTTTGTGCACTGGAGAAAAGGGTTAAAAACTATGTTATAAAGGATCCAAATTCCATTGAATAATAACAGATTTTATGGCTCAAGGAGGAGACTTTACAAAAGGAAACGGAACTGGAGGAATGTCTATTTATGGAAGCAAATTTGAAGATGAAAACTTTAAGCATAAACATACTTAACCAGGGCTTTTATCAATGGCAAATGCTGGACCTAATACTAATGGGTCTTAATTCTTTATAACTTTTGTACCTTGTCCTTGGTTAGATGGAAAACACGTTGTTTTTGGAAAAGTTGTTGAGGGAATTCATGTTGTTCATGAGCTAAATAGGCTTGGATCATAAAATGGAACACCAAAGAAAGAAATCACAATTGTTAATTGTGGAACAGTATAATAACTTATAATATCTTAAATATTTTTAAAATTTATAAATGTTTAAGATACATTAAAAATTTTTAACAATTTATATCTTTTTATAAATTTTCAAATTTTCAGCATAAAACTAGTCTTTATAGAATTAAAGTAAAAATACTTTTAAGTGAATATTGACAGCTATTAAAAAATCTATTGTAAATTTTGATTAAAATTTGGTAGATTTTGTTAATTAACATGAATCTAATCCATAATTATATAAAACTTATTTTGAAAAAAATAAGAAAAAATAAGATTATTACTTAGTTATTAGCAATTCTAAGAATATTAGAAGTTTAATTAACATAAATTGTTCTTTTGGATTTTTTAACAATATCATTTCATAAATAAGTAATAAAGAGTGCATTAATTATTTCTTATTATTGTAAAAAGAATCTAAATTTATTTATGGTACTAAAAACTTTCCAGTGGTTAATAGCTTAATAAAAATATATATTAGTTTCTTATATAATAATAAATTATAAAATGTTAATAAAATAATAAAATTTGATGAATAAAACTTTAACAATATTGATTAATAATCTATTATCCATATCTTTTGTTTAATAATATTTGATTAAGATAAATTATTAGCAGAGTATGAAGATCGAAATAATAAAAATTCTAATTATTAAATTCTAATATTTTAGATACAATAGATGATAGA
>JACCDV010446130.1_pt1 | contig 12926 bp, 7 predicted proteins | sample 7446131 | NCBI WGS metagenome assembly JACCDV01 (sample SAMN15323448, study PRJNA562643) | freshwater metagenome | isolation source: river surface water | place: USA:Blue River Watershed | collected 2017-08-17 | reverse complement strand
TGATCTCTTCCGGGCCGCCGTAGTAAACGGTCGCCCGCACCCCCGGAATCCGGTTTGCCGCCATTGCTTCGCCTTGCCCTGATCCGCCGAAAATGATCGCGGCGCGCGTATTCGGTTCCTCTGCCACTGCCAGACCCGCTGCCACCATAAACGGCGGAAAATCATCTGCTTCGTCATACTCGAGAGCGCCCAGGTCTATGACGGTGCACCCCTCACCTCGCAACCATTCGCGGATGGATTCTTTCAGCGTAAAGCCGGCGTGATCGGCAGCCAGGTAAATTTCAGTTCGTAGCGGTTCCATATGTCATGAGTATATCACGGGCTATTTAGCAATACGGAAGCCTAGCTCCGGAGAGCTAGGCTTGAGAATCAAAATGAACTACTGCTCCCACCGATGCACGCCAATGACACCAAGATCGTACTGTCGGAGGTGAGACCAAAACGACGACATCACGCACCGCCCCTGTTCAGAGCGGCATTCGATCTGCTGCCCTTTCTGGACTGATGATGCGGTGCGGGTGCGCTGTGTACCAATAAACCGTTCCCGACGCACCTTGCTCATCACTGCCGACACCCACAGGATCTCGGCCGCCGTCGGAGCGGCCAGGCCAGCCGAAGCCAACTCGCGCTGCTGCCACGCCCACGGCTTTGCCACCGTGCGTTCATGCGGGTGCCGCATGATAGCGATCCAGCGCTTTGGCACCCGTTCACGCTGAACGTACGCCGCCATCTTTTCACAAGGAATCGCTACGCTACGCCCCTGATGCAGCAATTCTTCAATCACTGCTACCTGTGGCGGACCGGGAATCAGGAGCATATTCTGACACTGGTACGCTACTAAGCGCTGCCGACCGGGTAGCGTCGCTTCATACGCTTCAAGGTCAGCCGTCGTATAGGAACCAAACTGATCGGCGACTTCGTACGGAGGAATAAAATTACCTCTCAACATCGCACTCACTTTTTCGTGCCACACGTCCATCACCACTACGGACATCGCACTTTCCTTTTCTATTGATTTGCTACTGGGGGAAAGTATGGAAATTATACCGCAAAACCAGCGCGCGGTCGATACGGCCGCGCAAACCAGGGGATCATTTTTCACCCGTCACCACCAATCCGTTTTCAAACCCACCCCGTTCGCTGCGCTTTTCTGACCTGATCGCTTCGACGGCTTGGTACGCCGGAAGAGCCTTAAGCGCCTCAATGACCTCAATCAAATCAGCCAGTTCTTCAACGGCATAAGCTTCGAGGAATTCTTGGAGCTCTTCCTGCAGCTTTTCAATGAGCGCCAATCGGTACGCGTCGCCGGTGACGGTGGTGACGGTAAACGGAACACCCTTTCCCGTGAGAATTTCCGGAATGCGGTCTCGTACCAGTTTTCGATACGGTTCCATGCTACGCGGTGTGCGCACCAGCTTTGGCTACATGCTCGACCAGGGTCTGGGTGTAGCTCGTTTCATTGTCGTACCACGCCAGTACCTTTACGAGGTCGCCGTCAACTACTCGGGTGAACGCCAGATCCGCGATCGAAGCGTACCGCGCCCCGATAATATCAGTGGAAACGATCTCTTCGTCGGTAGTAGCAAACAGGTGCTTCCAGCGATCAGTTCCTGCGGCCGCGATAAGCGCGGCGTTCACCTCCTCTACCGTGGTCGGGCGAGCCGCCAGAAACGTGACGTCAACGATCGATCCGACCGGAACCGGCACCCGGAGCGAAATGCCGTCAAACTTTCCTTTTAGTTGTGGGTGCACCAGCGTCGTCGCTTTGGCAGCGCCCGTTGAGGACGGCACGATGTTAAGGGCAGCCGCCCGCCCTTCGCGAGTGTCTTTCCGACTTGGCCCATCGACGAGGGACTGAGAGGCCGTGTAGGCATGCACGGTGTTCAATAGCGCCTTTTTGATGCCGATCGCCTCGTCAAGAATCGCAATGAGCGGATTGGTGGCATTGGTAGTACATGAGGCGTTTGAGGTGACCGCGCACGTTGCGAGGTCTGATTCATTCATCCCCATCAGTATCGTTGCTCCAGCAACACTCCCTCCTTCGGCATCTTTGGCGGGTGCTGAAATCACCACCCGCTTGGCTCCCGCGGTGATGTGCTGGTTCGCCTGCTCGTACGAGGTAAAAAAGCCAGTTGATTCAACCACCACATCGACGCCAAGCGTGCCCCACGGCAGCTGGGCTGGTTCGCGTTCGCTCGTGACCGCGATGGTTTTACCATCGACGACGAGCGCCCCGTCCAACACAGTGACCTCAAACGGAGCCCGGCCGTACGCTGAATCATACTTCAACAGGTACGCGAGGTTATTGATGTCGCCGAGATCATTGATCGCTACCACCTCCATGTCGGGGCGACCGTACGCGAGACGGAAAAAGGTGCGGCCAATTCTTCCAAATCCATTGATAGCGACTTTGATCATATAACGAACTGCATTAACGAATACCTGTGTACTATATCGACTCTCCCCCGTTCACGCATGCCTGTTATCCTCATCTGACCCGATGACGCCACCAGGCGATCAGCCACGACACGAGCGCCGCGAGCGCTACCACGAGCGCCGCCAGGAACCAGTACCGCACAAACATGTCTGGCCAAATTACCGGGAGCGAAGCGTCAGAAACAAACGTGAAAGTAGTCCCAATGCGACGGACCAGACCAGCCTCGTAATCAAACACCTCGATCGTGCCGCGGGCGGTGCCGGCTCGTCCCATAGGTGGAACGACAGCCTGGTAGCGCGTCTCATCTGGGCTTAATTTCAGTAGTACGCTGGTGGTGCGAGTGGTATCAGTCACATCGTGCCAGGTAAAGATAATGGATTTAAGGTGCGGGGGCACGGCCGTTTTTGGGATCCAGATCATGACGGGCAGTTCGGCATCAAGCACAATCCGTTCCGCAAATGTCACTAGTGCAGCCCCCTGCTCTAGGTACACCTCATCGGCGGATAAAACCGCATCGTCGCCGACCGGTTCAAGGACAGCGGGAACGGAACTGCTCGCTTGGCTATTTGGTACGGTACTGGACGGCGAAGGCACCGGATCAACGGCTGAACTACCGGAAGACGGGTTTGACCCGGGCTTATCAACCTTGATCACCGCCCCAGACGAGACATTGCCCGCCGCGTCATAGACAAAAATGGTGTAGTACTTGGGCTAGAATTGCGCCAGCGCCTCGGTATCGGTAAAACTTGAACCAGTGCCCTGGTACACCACCTGCCCGTCAGCCGCATGGAGCGGAAAGTAAATGTGATTGCGGAGGATCCGTACGTACGCAAATGGAACCACTGGGTTTTGCCACGATAACAGAACAGTGTTGTCGGTCACATCCGCCTCCAGCAGCGACACATTGGGCGGCATCGCGGCGTGTAATGATCGGCTCGTTTGAAAAGAACCGTCCGCGACAGTGGTCGTAAAACCGTACGCGGTTTCACCCACGATCTCATAGTAGTACCGTGTGCCTGGTTCGAGGTTATACAGCGTAGTTTGGTGAGCGGTCTTCAAAACTCCACTCGCGATCAAGCCTAGCTCGTAGTTCTCGGTTCTCCCCCACCGCACGTAAAACTTGGCGTACATGTTGGTTCGCCACGACAGCATGGCGGTCGTCTGTTCGGCAATGATATCCAACTCTCCCACCAGGCGCGGCCCGGCGGTAGATTCGGTTCCATTTTGACTGCTGGTTGCCCCCGGTGACGGAGGCGGCGTAGGCGGTAGTCCGAGCGTTGTCGTGGCCACGCTCGGCGAAGTTGATGAAATGTTATCAAATATGTCAAAGGCATCGACCACGTACGCGTACGTGGTCGAGGGAGCCAGCCCAGTATCGCTAAACTGGGTTTGCGAGGTGGTCGCAATCGCCACGCCGTCTCGGTATACCCGATACCCAGACACGATCGTGTTATCAGTAGAACCAGACCAGGCAATGTCAATCTGGTGCGGCGACACCGGCAAAGCCGAGGTGATGGAAGGAGTAGATGGCGCCTCGGTGTCGCTCCCGATCAAGGTATAGACGCGAAAATTATCGGTAGCGGCGGCCACCAACATAGGAAAACTCGCAATGATGATCAAAAAAGTACGGATCATAGCGGAACCACGGTTACCGTAGTGGTTGCAGTATACGCCCCCTCGGTAACAGCCGTCCCGCCGCCAATCCCCACCTGAAACCGGATGGTGGTGGTAGCGCCAACGGGATGGTTCGGCACGGCCGTTTCCGCGATCGTCTGCGGCGCTACTGATAACCCACCCCAGCACCGATCGACAACGTCGCCGCTTCCCACGCCACAGATCGTGCCATTGTCTCGAAAGTCAGCCGCAATATCACTCCCTTCAGGTGAGAAGCCAAAATGAGCATCAGCTGGATCGGTGGTGAATACAAAATCCGGCACCGCACCCACCGGTACGTAATCGGCAATCGTATCAAACGGCCCTTGCATAGCGGGCGCGGTCGCCGCCTCCATCGACATGCTGTAGCCCGCTGGATTATCGGTAAGCACATGCACAGACACCGCGCCACTGCTCGTGCCGCCAGTTAAGCCCGGCAACGCTGGCGATAGGATCACGTCTCCGGTTGAACTGACCGCAATGTACGTTTCCTGCATTTGCTGGTACCCCGCATACAGCGAATACGAGGTACTACTCGCTACCCCACTCCCCACTTCGCCAGCGGTGCTTTCCAAGACGTAATTCGAACTAGACGAGTAGCCACCGCCAAAATTCACGCTATCGCTCTGGATCTCGTAGTTGGTACTCGTCATTACTTGTGCTGACGCCAAACCAAGCATAGAGAGGAGTAGCACCAGCAGGAAGATGGACAGTACGGCATGATTCGCAACGATTCTTTTCATCGTACGAAATTAAAAACCTTTACGGGCCGCGGCGCTTAAACTCGAAGGTACTGAAGAAGAGACGGACGAGGAGCGTTACCAAGAACAATGCGACAAACCCAGCCGCCAAGAATTTCCATGGCAACACCCAAATAACCAGCGACGATTCGTCAATCACATTATCGTACCCGCGGTTGATCTTGGCGGTAAAGGTGTACCGCCCAAACAGCAGTTCGCGGTCCCAGGATATCTCACGCAGACGCATCGCCTTCGGCAGCACAAACCATGGCTCCAATTCAACGAATCCCACCTGCTCGCCCAACATGTTCGTCACTGATACCTCTCCGTACGGATTGAGGTGCACCGATCCGGTGTTCTCATGGACGATCTGGAGATCGATAGGGCCAGACTGAAACCAGCGTTCGCTGTTGATGGTATCAAAAGACACCAACGTGGAGGCGCGCTCGGCTTCGCCCGGCACGGTAATGAAAAATAGGGTACCTACCCGCGCCACAATCGGTGAGCGCGGCGCTCCGGTAACCTCGCTTTCGCTCTCCTGCACCGTAGACACCAAAACCGCCCCATAGTACCCGCCTGGCTCTGCATTAGGCGGCATGGTGATGGTAACAGGGAGCTGCACCCGCTCGCCGAGGTCTAGAGTCACCATTGGCGTTGGGAACGAAATGTAGTCCCGCATCGAGTACGGCCCCTTTTGATCACCAAGCAGGACCACCGCTTCCGTACCATCGGCTGAACCGGACATGTCTTCGACCGTCATTTCAAACGTACGGTCGCTACTGACCCGGTTGGTGAGCGAAATGTACCGCGTCACCGTTTCGCCGGGCGCAACCGTAACTTCGACCTTGCCCGGACCAACCACGTAATCCCCGACAGCACCGTCCGGGACTGATACTGTATCGATCTTTAGATCAGACCCGCCGCTAGCGGCCGGAGTGGTAGTTCCCGTTTCTGAACTGGTGGCGGTTGTCGTCGCTTCCTGTGCAAACGCCATAGAAAAAAAACTCGTGCCTGCGACTAGCGCAGAGACGAGCCCAAAAATAAACTGTTTTTTCTGTGTGATCACCATAGTAGAACCAGCATAGCTAGTTTGTGGTCGCCGTCAAGGTTGCAGTTGCGGTGTAGAAATCTTCTTCAAGCTGCGGCGACGGGTTGCTTGGCACCAACACCACAAAGGTCAAAGTAGTGGTTGCACCTGATCCAGCCGCCGTGGTGCGGTTGATGATCGTAAACGGCGACGTGCTTGGACCCTTCCAGCAGCGGTTAGCGGTGTCAGTCACGTTAGCGACGTTACAAATCGCCGAACCGTTGTCGCGGAATGAGTTATCCAAGTCGCTCGTTGATGAAGCGCTCACCGTGTACGCAAACTGGGCCGAAGTACTGGCGTTGAAGTTGTACGTCGGCTCGGCAGCGGTAGAGGTACCGTAGTCGCGGATACCGGTATTGCCGGTCGTTTCTCCGAGCATGGCTGGGTCGTTGGCAAATGCTACCGTCATGTTGTACCCGCCGGCACTGTTCGTGCGCACCACGGCCTGGGTAGTACCGGTCGCGCTACCACCCGTGATACCGCCGATCGTGCCGTTCATCGTAACGTCAGCCGCCGCTACCGTGAATGATATTTCTTCGGTGATCTGCTGGCGAACGGTGAACGTATCGCTCGCGCTCGCACCAATTGAAACGATCGGTTCAAGCAATACGAACAAGCTGGCAACGATCAATGTGGCGGCAATACACGCGGTCATATGCTCGAAGTATGGGAGCTGCCGCGCGGTGGTAAATAATTTCATGGTGATCTTTAATTTTTTATAACATTATTAATGATATCGAACTTCCTTTCTGAATATACAGCTGCTTCCGGTCCACCTGGGGATTACTGTCCACCCTCCGGTGGGGCCTCTGGCGGAGGTTCCGAAGCCGGTGGTTCTAGGGGAGACTCCTCGGCCGGCGGTGGTTCCGGAGGCGGTTCGCTGCCCTCCCCGCCGCCAGCTGGTGGTTCGGCTGGTGGCTCGGCCGGTGGTAGTGCTGCTGGCGCGGTATTTTGGCCATCTAGTAATTCTTCAAGCTGGCTTTCGGTGATGCAGGTGTCGCCCACACACAGCAGTTCCGTCTCAATGCTTTCCGCTTTAAAGCCGGTCAACTCAAGCACCCCATCAGTGAACCCACGCGCCAATTTAGTTAAACGATTCCAAACCGTATCCATTTCGTCTTCAAGCAGCTCGTCAAACACTTCTGCTGTAGACTCCAAATCTTCAGAAAACAGTCCGGCTCGCAGTTGATCCGCAAGCGTGAGGTTAGTATCGTTACCAACAAACACAAGGATCGCGCCGTCTGCTGTGGTAGCCAGGTAATTTTCCAGTGCAATACCCACTGTCACCTCTCCGGATTTAGTGGCTTTCATTCCAATTCCCGTAACACTCGACAGAGTGATCTTGTCGCCGACATGAATCGGTCCAGCTTCCAGATTTACCTTGACCGGAACACGTCCGACCAGCGCCACGGGCTTTGGATTATCTTCCGATTTGATGTTGTGGCCAGTTGAAGAAAAGTCTTCATAGTTGTTTGAGAGCACACCAAGCACAACCTGACCCTGATCTGCCTTAACTACTTCTGGCACTTCTCCGATCACCTGGTCATATAACAACGCCCCGGTATCCCGTTCAAAATCATACGTAGGCACCATCTTGGTACCAAGCGCTACGATGTGTCCATAGTCCACATTAGCAGCAGCCGGATACATTTCTGCATAGTCAGCGATAGGGGCCGCACTACAGTCGTTAACTACCGAGGCTCCTGCATTGTCCCAACATAGCGCCCGGCTGCCTGACGATGGGAAAGAGCCGACTGTCAAAGTTCCTGATATATCGGCATTCCCAGAAGAGTTAAGCGTCATTGCTGCAGTACCATTGGTAACAAATTCCAAGGAATTGGAAAGATTTTTGTAACTAATCTGCCCAATCGATGGATCAGCGCTGTCACCAAAGTGAAGTTTAGATTCGGCAAGGCCGCCACTAATTATAGTCATACCAGTATTACCGGTACCCTCAATTAGCAAGTCAGAGGCTCCGGCAGAAATAGCAACGTTTGATGTCTCGGTAGATCGAATATGCAACTTGGCTTCAAGACTACTCGTTGCGCCAATACCCACCATGCCGCCATTAGCTGAAAGTATGACATCAACGGTGCTGGTGCTGCCACCTACAAACAGTTCTCCGGTGTTATTCATGATGTATGAATTAGTACCATCGTGGTACAGCTCAAGGTCCTGTCCTTCACCGATAAACAGGTCCGAACCGGTGGTGCCGCCGAATACGCCGTCACCGTCTTTGTCGATCACCAGATCGTTATCATCGATCCACAGCGCGTAGGCGTTCGTCACGGTACCTGTCAGGTTCGGGGCATCGATCCAAATGCCATAGCAGTTAGTCACAACTGCCGAAGCACCGCTCGCGCCACAATCGAAATGACCGCCGTACATGTTGGTGACCCGGCCGGTACCAGAGGAGCGCGGCAAGGCTTGGATACCGTACATGTTGGTGGTGGTACCGCTTCCCACCTGCTCTGGAAAGGCGTAGAAGCCCCACATGCTGGTCACGTTGCCGGTGCCGTTATTCTGCGGCTGTCCAGTGGTACCGCGGAGGTTCGTGATCGTGCCACTACTGCTATTTTCCGGCTCGCCGCGAAAACCGATCATGGTGGCCAAAGTACCGCTATGAGTGTAGGTCTGGTTAGAGATCATGCCAATAAGCGTTCCCGTATTGGCCACCGACTGATCGCCCGTCAATAAAAAGCCGTACGTGGTGCCGCTGCCGGCCGTGCTTGGCGAAGATAAGGTCACGTTTCCGGTCAAAGCTGGTGAAGCGCTAAACACCGCATTCCCCGTCCCGGTCTCATCAGACAGTAACGCAGCGAGCTGTGCCGAATTTGTAAACGCGGCCGAGAGTCCAAGGGACGAGGTGGCGGTCCAAAGGGTGCCGTTAGCGCCGACTGAAAGGATGTTTCCGACCGATCCGGTTGAAGAGGCACTGTCGGCGAAGCGGCCGGTCAGGCGCATATCACCGGAGACAGTGAATTTTGCACTTGGAGAAGTGGTGCCAATACCCACATTCCCACTCAATCGCTGAATGAAGAAAGCGTTAGCGACAGTGTTGTTGCCGATGCTAAATCCGAAGTTTGTGTCAATGGTACCATCAGCCTTTATATCCCAGTAGCTATCGGTGATGCCGCCGCTTCCGCTTTCTGCGAGGCGAATGCGGCTGTTGGCAGTTCCGACACCGGTATCCGTATCCTTGACGAGCAAGATCGGGTCAGCCCCCACCAGATTAAGGAGTGAATCTGGTGTGGTGGTGCCAATTCCCACATTCCCAGAAAAGTTTGCGGCGGCGGCGGTAATTGTGCCGGTAAAGGTCGGTGACGAGTTAAACACTGCCACTCCACCCGTCCCTGTCTCGTCAGTGAGGATACCAGCGAGTTCGGAAGAAGTATCAATTTGCGTAGTCGATAATCCGCCAATACCCAAGGAAGATGTGGCGACCCACTGTACTCCAGTGCCGGTAGTCTGAAGCACCATCCCGTTGGTACCAGCAGTGTTACTGGTATCGCGGAAAGCGCCAGTTAAGCGCAGGCTCGTTGAGGTGGCATTCGTAAACACTGCTGTGTTCGCTGTTGTGGCACCGATCGGCGTATTGTTGATGGTTCCAGCCGTAATAGTAAGCGCATCAGTGACGTTTCCGTCAGGCAGGATACCTGTAACAGCATCCGTATCCGCCAAATCAAGCGCGCCCCACGCATAGGTGTTAGAACCGGTCACGCGCAACACCTGACCCACCGTAGTCGAGTTCGTAATCGCCGTCATAGCGCCAGTCCCGTTACCTTGCACAAGACCAGTTAATGTAGCAGCTCCGGTGCCGCCGTTAGCGACCGCAAACACGCCAGTGATGGTCGAAGTAGCCTGCGTGCCAGTATGGTTAGCGCGAGACAGGTAGTAGGTTCCCTCTTGCCCATCAAACGTGCCAGTCCAATCGCCCGTGGCATTCAAGGTGAGGGCGTTCCCCGTCACCGTTAACCCTGTGCCAGTAAAGTCAGTGATGCTGTCCCCTGCGATATCAATACGGCTGGATGCGAAGTTTGTGGTAGTCGCGCTCGTGATCGTGGCGGTCGTACCAAAGAAGTTCGCAAACGTTTGGGTTCCGGTAAAGGTGGAGTTCGCCGAGAAGACCACGTTACCCGTCCCTGTCTCATCAGACAGTAACGCAGCGAGCTGTGCCGAATTTGTAAACGCGGCCGAGAGACCCAAGGACGAAGTAGCCACCTGGCTCCAGGTGTTCCCCGCTCCGCCGATGAGGAGCTGGTTTTGGGTCACGGTGGAGAGACCGGTGCCGCCGTACGCACCACCTATCGTATCGCCCTGCCAGGTACCGTCGGTGATGACACCGGCGGAAGAGACGAGGAATTGGAGACTGCTCGTTGCTCCAATCGATAACAGGGCGGATGGAGACGAAGTACCGATACCGACGTTGCCGGTACTTGAAATACGGACCAGTTCATTACCACCATTGCTTTGGAAAATAAAACTTCCCGTAGTATTGGCTAATGTATTTGAAACGTCTGTGGCAAAAATAAGATGCTCATTAGCATCAGAGTAGATATTGCTATCTACTACCCCGGCTCGTTGCCATGAGAGGCCGCTAGCAGCGTCAAAACCTTTACCTAGGGTCACGTAATTACTCTGACCAGCAGTATCCGCTCCTACCTGAAGCCGAGTTGCTGGATTGGTCACCCCGATTCCTACACTCCCAGAAAATGTACCATTGACAGCGGTAGTTGTACCGGTAAATGTCGGCGAAGCGCTAAACACCGCCACTCCGCCCCCAGCCGAACCGGTCTCATCCGAAAGCAGTGCCGCTAATTGTGCCGAGTTCGTAAATGCGGCCGAGAGTCCCAATGAAGAAGTCGCCACTGAATCCAAGGTGCCATTACCAGCCACCCGGGCCAAGTTGCCAGTTGTCCAGACTGTGGTGGAAGCGAGGTAGACAGATCCAGCACTAGCATTCAATGTATTGCCAGACCATGAAAGACCAGTCCCAGCCGTGATGCGGTTAGATGGAGTAGTATAAAAATCATTCCAGTTAGTTGTAGAGGCGGTAAGCGGAATGTTGTAACCGGCCTGAAGCGAAAGCGCGAGCGTGCCAGAGGTGGTGATCGGTGAACCAGATACCGTAAGTCCGGTTGGCGTGGTTAGAGAGACACTGGTCACCGTGCCGAGACCCAAAGATGATGTCGCCGCCTGGCTCCAGGTGTTGCCCGCGCCACCAATTAACAGTTGGTTTTGGGTCACGGTGGAGAGGCCGGTGCCGCCGTACGCACCACCGATCGTATCGCCCTGCCAGGTACCGTCGGTGATGACACCGGCGGAAGAGACGAGGAATTGGGCAGAAGAAGTGGCACCGACCGAAAGGAGAGAGGATGGTGAGGTGGTACCAATACCAATATGTCCAGACGCAGCAATGGCAAGGTCCGGAGTAGTAGCATTTGTGGCCAAGAATAGTCCGGGCGTAGCGTTCGTACTAGTCCAAATTTTTCCGAGCAAAGAACTAGAAGAGGTATTGAACTCGATGTCGCCAGCATCATCCCCAAAGTGAGGCTGGATATTAAAGTTGCCGCTACCAAGTCGGATCATGCTGTCACCGATCATAAAGGTTGAGTAATCAGGCAATATGCCGCCAATATGGAAAGCCGGTGAACCAGCGTCGGCAGCACCGACTCGCGATTCGAAGCGAATATTGCGAGTCTCAAGCGCAGTTTTGAAATTGAAATCCACCAGCGCCACCGATGGATTGGTCGTTTCAAAAATAGCGCCATTATTACCACCTCGGTTCATTAGACGAAGGATACTCGCCCCGTATTCGTCCCCTTCCTGCATTAGCACCAACTCCTTGTTCGATTTGATAGTGCCACCAGTTGAGGTGCCCACTGCTACATCCCCAGCCACCGACAGCATGGCTGTTGGTGTGGTCGTGCCAATACCCACAAAGGTTGAGAAGGTCGCACCAGCGGCCGTAGTCGTGCCGGTGAGCGTAATGCCAGACAGTAGCGGAGAGGTCGCCCGGACAAAGCCGCCGCCGGTACCGGTTTCGTCAGACAGTAAGGCGGCGAGACCGGCTGAATCGGAGAAGAATGCCGAGAGACCCAGAGACGAAGTTGCCACCTGGCTCCAGGTGTTCCCGGCGCCGCCGATGAGGAGCTGGTTTTGGGTCACGGTGGAGAGGCCAGTGCCGCCGTTAACAGATCCAAATACGCCAGTAATAGTGGACGTAGCCTGCGCACCGGTATGATTGGCGCGAGACAAGTAATAGGTGCCGGTCTGCGCATCCAATAGGTCAGCATCAAGCGTTGACCCGGCCCCGTCATTCGCGTCACTCCATAGCAAATCCCAAGTCGCTAAGTTACTACTTGAAGCGCTGCGGCCTAGGTAGTTTTGACCCGCATTATACCCTATCCACAAACCACCCCAGCCGCCTTGGGTATCCCGGTTAGCAGTTTTTGTAAAGTAGCCATGGTTATTAACAGGAGCGCCGCCCGCCGTACCGACAGAAGTAGCGATCATGCGTGAGTACCCAACCGGTAATGCAGACCATTCGGCTGCTGTGTCAGTCACCGAATCGAACGATTGGTTGCCGGTTTTTCCGAGATACGTCAGGTCCTCGCGAGTGTAATCAGCCCCATCGATACCGTCCAAGGTTCCCGTCCAATCGCCCGTTTTCGTAATATATGTATCAGCGATTGTGTCACCCTGCCAGGTACCGTCGGTGATGACGCCGGCCGAGGAGACGAGGAACTGTGAGCCGTTCGTAGCACCCACCGATAATAGCGAGGCGCCGGTAGTGGTGCCCAGAGCCAGGTTTCCAGTGGCAGTAATGCGCATCCGTTCTCCTAAACTGGTGCCGTTATGAGTTTTAAAAAGGATCTGTGCATCATTGGCGCCGCCGCCACGGGCAAAAGAAATTGCAGCGCCAATACCGGCCGGATCATAGTTGCTTCGCTGTAGATTGAAACTGAAGATTTCGGCGTTTGGTGTACCACTATCACCCCGCACTGTC
>JACCDV010202124.1_pt1 | contig 12929 bp, 11 predicted proteins | sample 7446131 | NCBI WGS metagenome assembly JACCDV01 (sample SAMN15323448, study PRJNA562643) | freshwater metagenome | isolation source: river surface water | place: USA:Blue River Watershed | collected 2017-08-17 | reverse complement strand
AGCTTGCTCTAACTTCATACCTAAATCTTCAGAAATAACAGAAGCGTTAGTTAAGATAGCGATATCTTCTAACATCGCTTTACGGCGATCGCCAAAACCCGGTGCTTTCACAGCCGCGACTTTCACGATACCACGCATATTATTCACAACTAACGTGGCTAAGGCTTCGCCTTCTACATCTTCGGCAATGATCAATAATGGACGGCCTGATTTAGCAACCGCTTCCAATACGGGTAACATATCGCGAATATTACTGATTTTTTTATCTACCAATAAAATGAAAGGACTATCTAATTCCACATTCATATTTTGTTGGTTATTGATGAAATAAGGTGATAAATAACCCCGATCGAATTGCATACCTTCTACAATTTCTAATTGATTATCTAAACCAGAACCATCTTCAACCGTGATAACGCCTTCTTTACCCACTTTAGTCATCGCGTCAGCGATAATTTTACCGACTGCTTCATCAGAGTTAGCAGAAATAGTACCCACTTGAGCAATCGCTTTATCATCTTTACAGGGTGTAGAAATTTTCTTTAATTCTTCTACTGCCGCCACAACTGCTTTATCGATACCGCGTTTTAAATCCATTGGATTCATACCGGCAGCAACCGATTTCATACCTTCTAGTACAATCGCTTGCGCTAATACGGTAGCTGTGGTAGTACCATCACCGGCGACATCAGAAGTTTGTGATGCCACTTCTTTCACCATTTGCGCGCCCATATTTTCGAATTTATCTTTTAATTCGATTTCTTTGGCAACGGATACACCATCTTTAGTGACCGTTGGCGCACCAAATGATTTATCTAATACTACATTACGACCTTTAGGACCTAACGTTACTTTAACAGCATTTGCCAAAATATTAACGCCGGCAACCATTTTGTGACGAGCATCATCACCGAATATCAATTCTTTAACGGACATGTTTTACCTCACTTACTTTCCAATTACACCCATGATGTCGTCTTCACGCATCACAACGAATTCTTCATTACCTAATTTAACTTCGGTACCAGAATATTTACCAAATAATACGGTATCACCCACTTTTACATCGACTGGACGAATTTTGCCGTCATCCAAGCTTTTACCTGGACCTACTGCAATCACTTCACCTTTACTAGGTTTTTCTTTAGAAGCAGAATCAGGAATGACAATACCACCAGCCGTGGTCGTTTCCTCTTCTGCCCGACGAACGACCACACGATCGTGCAAAGGACGAATTTTCATTGACTAAACTCCTATTGTTTAAATTATGTTGATAAAAACAGTTGCGCTTAAATTAGCACTTGTAGAATGTGAGTGCTAATTCTAATAATTTCAAGTAGGCAGTCAAGGGATTTGAAAATCGAGTGTGCATTATTGTTAAATTAATTTACAATCACGCCGATATTGTTTCAATCATGATCAATTGTGTGGTGAGAGGGGGACGTTGGAGGACGAGTACCTGGCACGGCGATCGCTAAAATGATCCAACGAATCACTCGACGACGGACAGCTGGAATGAAACACAGTAAACCGATGAAATCGGAAATAAAACCAGGAAGGATAAATAAAACGCCCCCCATCGCCACAAAAGACATATTCATCATATCGGAAGGCTCTAATTGACGATAGCGAGATTTAGCCGCCATGTCACGCAATAAAGCAAAACCTTGAATGCGCAACATCATAAACCCAATGGCCATCGAAATAAGCACCAACAATAAAGTCCAACCCATACCGATCATCTTCCCTAGCCAAATAAAAACAGCAATTTCCAGCAAAGTCCAGATCAGTATGGCGAGACGAATCATGAGCGATGTCCTCATTCTGCAAGCAGAGTTAAGTAATTAAATAATTGACACCCAGCAAAGCATAATATGCAGCAGGATATTGTTTAGGCATGATAGAACCATCATTAGTTCCGGAGCGTAACACGGTATCCGCTTCGAGTGTAATCGCTACTACTGAACTTACCTTATAAGCACCACCGAGCGAAAAATACGGTGTATAACGTTGTACTTTAGGCCCACCATTATAAGCACCGCTGACCAATGCTCCACCTGCTTTAGCAAAGAAATCCATATTATCGGTGCCTGGGAGAGTCCCTTTAAGAGCAAGGTGCAAAATATTATTGTTGGCAAAGAGATCCGCACCGCCTTGAGTCACCGCCGCTAAACGATTATAGCCCAATTCCACAGCAAAATAATGATTCGCTTGCACACCCACATTACCGCCCCAGGCAAAGCCATCATATTGGCGAGTACCCGTATTCGGTAATTGCGGCGCATGCAAATCGACATAATCATAGCCCGCATTCACACCCAGATACACCCCCATGTCACTCTGAGTAGAATAGTAAGCCGTCGCTGATGACACAACACCCAACAATAAACATAAGCCGAGTAATATTTTATGCATGTTAAGTCCTCTTCAATACCTGTTACAATAGGCATTGTAACATGATAAAGTGGCAATTATGCAACGAATCCTACTAACTATTTTCCTATTCACTTACTCGCTATTGGGCTTAGCAAAACCTATCCCTGCATCACAAGCCTTTCAGCTGAATGTCAGTATCAGTCACCAGCAAATTTTGGCGCATTTTCACATCGCGCCGGGTTATCATTTATATCGGGACCGATTGAATGTCAGCGCCGAGCAATTATCATTAAGTAAAATGCAAATACCCGCAGGTGAGACACAAGATAATGAAGTGTTGGGCCATTATCAAGTATTAAGCGGCGATTTCACAATTATTATCCCTTATCGCTACACAGAACCGATGGAAACCCCGATTTTATTAGGTTATCAAGGTTGCGCCAATGATGGTTTTTGTTATCCACCGATCGCTAAACGCATTTTATTACAAGTCAGCGCTGTCGGGGAGCAAGTGGTAGAGATTCAAGATGCCGAACCATCGCTGACTAAACCCAACCCACCAGTAACGAATAAGTTTGACACTACTTTTCAGCAGCATAATATTTTTTATATCTTAGTAACTTTTTTATTATTAGGTTTATTGTTGAGTTTTACTCCTTGCGTATTACCGATGCTGCCGATTGTGTCTAGCATCATCGCGGACCAACGCCATTTAACCAGTTGGAAAGGATTCACGTTAACCGCCACATACGTGTTAGGCATGGCATTGACTTATGCTATCTTAGGTGTAATCACCAGTTTAATCGGAGCTAATTTATCAGTGTTTTTCCAATCCCGCTGGGTATTAATGCTTTTTGCCGCTATATTTGTCGTGCTATCTATCTCGATGTTTGGCGCTTTTGATTTGCAGCTACCATCAAGCTGGCAACAAAAATTAGTGAACTTACGGCAACAACAACGTGGCGGTACTTATCTCGGCGTTTTTTTCATGAGTATTTTCGCCACTTTAATTTTATCACCTTGCGTCACCGCTCCTTTAGTTGGAGCTTTAACTTACATCAGCCAAACGGGAAACGTCTTATTAGGGGGCAGCGCATTATTTTTTCTCGGTTTAGGTATGGGCACACCTTTATTGATAATTGGTATCGCTGGCGGCAAATGGTTACCCACAACAGGTGCGTGGATGGTACGGATCAAACAAATCTGTGGATTCTTACTATTAACCGTCGCGATTGATTTATTAAGCCGCTTATTCTCTCCGATAATGATTACTAGTTTATGGTTATTGCTTGCTAGCAGCTTTATTATTTATTGTTTATTCATTAAGGGTTGGCTGAGTAAAATCATCGCCATCGTCAGTTTAATCCTGGTGAGTTATTTAAGCATGCCGTATTTTTATCACCATAAAACCACTTCACCCATTATTTTTCAGCCAATTAAATCCTATAGTGATTTACAACAAGCTCTGCGAAGAAATCCCGGCAAGTTAGTGTTAGTCGACTTCTATGCCGATTGGTGTATTAGCTGTCAAATAATGGATAAAACCGTCTTTAGCGACGCTCAAGTGAAACAAGCATTACAAGCCTATTTGTTATTACGCGCCAATGTCAGTAATAACGATCCTGTTGATCAAGATTTGCAAAAACATTTACACGTATTTGCTCCACCCACAATTATATTTTTTGGCCCCGATGGCAAAGAATTATCTCAATATCGACTCATCGGCGAAGCCAATAAAGAAAAATTCCTCTCGAAACTAGCAACTATTCAGTAAAATACTCTTAAAGAATAATGCAACAACCGCTAGTTTTTTCTGCGAGGGATAAGAGGTTTGTTTCTTCGTGAACTGGACATTCTTGTACAAAAGATTCCCATTGCATCGTTGGTGATGACGATGACATAGAAACCCTCATATCTGCTCGTCCATGTAACTCTGCCAAATGTATCGTGAGCCCAGGGGATGGCTGGCCCGTTACCTTCGCTAATAAATTTTGTAACTGACTCAATGTCTCTTTTAGATTACAACGTCCATTAGGATTTTCAGCCGTCATTGCACTCAGCAATTTATTTAAATGAATTTTTTCAATTCGTGGCAAAACGCTACTGCATGCAAGATGTTTTTTTCGCATACACTCTACTATTTCAATAAAAATTTTTCCTAATGCATATATATCTAAATGAGTTTGCAAAGTACCCATATAGAATGGGTTCAACTCGGGCGCATTATAATCAAATGTCCCTATATAGGTTTGTTTTTTTGTTTCGCCAATGCGATGCATATTATCGGCATCAATGATATAGGCCACAAATGTTCGGTGGCCATCGCTTTGCTGAAGATTATTTAAAATAATATTGGCTGGTTTAATATCCAAATGCAGGTAACCTTTTGCATGAATGGCTTGCAATGCTTTAGCAATGGCTATGAAAATAGTAAATACATCTCGCCAAGAAAAAGGTACGTTTGGATCATCCATATAGGTTTCTATAATTCTTTTGCACGTCATGCCCGGAAATATTTTAAAAATAGCTCGACGTTTAATTACTTCATATTTTGTTGCCGACGATCGATTAAAAGTGGTATAACCATACAAAAGTTTATGCTCCTCCATGCCGGGGTAATGGTCAGCCTCATAGAATTCTACTTTTAGTGCATACGGATCGGATAGCTTTATTAACATACCATCCGTATACACTATTAAAGGAACAACCATTTTCACATAAGCACGCCCTGTGGGTTTTGCCAATAACAATGGAGAAACTAAAAAATATTGATAAAGTGGATGTTGGGGATCATGGTAAATCGTATAATGCTTATCGCTGATTATTATTTTCTGTCGACAACTTGCGGATTGACTCAAATCGATAGATTGATGGATACCCATCCAATCATTTTTAAGTTGATCAATAAAATTGTTAACATTTATTACCGTTATCTCACGTTTTGAATAGCCTGCTTGATACCGTATAGAAGCAGCTAAGAAATAATATTGTTTATAGGAGGGCTGCCCAGATCTCGCATATAGATCAAGAACGTCGATAACTTTTTTTATTTTTTTGACAGCTTTTTCATCCTCCATATTTTCTCTTACTATTTTTTTATATATTCTATCCCAAGCGTATCTCAGACTATTGATAGCTGCTACCCATGTGGGAGAGACATCATGCCCAGATTTTACAGGTAAGTATTTATGAAGACTATTTATATCGTTAATTATCTCATCTGTTAACATATTTTTCTTAGCATAGATAAAGTTTAATCAAGAGTGGTTAGCATTTTTATCAAGATTAATTTCGGCTCATCCGCATCCACAATAATATCGGCTATTTCAGCGTAATAACCCGCACGCTTTTGATAATATTGCTCAAATAACTCATCGAAATTATCACCCCGCAAAAAGGCTGGCGGGTGCGTGCGTAAAAAAGGTAATAGAGTTTCAGGCTTGGCGCGTAAATAAATAATTTTTCCGCTTTGCTTTAACAAAGCTACATTATCAGCTTGCAACATGGTACTGCCACCAACGGCAATCACACTATTATCTTGCAAAACTGCTTGCGCTACTGCTTGTTTTTCCAGCTCAATAAATCCAGCAGCACCGACTTGTTCATACACTGCAGAAATCCGTGAATAATCTGAAAAACCATTTAAAATAATATGGTCTGTATCGACAAAAGATCGCTGTAAGGCTTTCGCCAATTGTTGACCGATGCTGGTTTTACCCACACCTTTTAAGCCAATTAAAATAATATTATTCATAGTATCCACTTATATGAGTCTCTCAACTATTTAAGCTAAATTCAATAGTAGCCTTTTTTCCAAAGTGTCATTAATGGTAAATAAGCCTAATAGAGGCTATTTTCTTACCAAAACGTCATCGACCCATACTTTTAGCCATTTTATGGTCAAAAGAACCCTTGCTTTTAGCCATATACTGGATATAATTCCCATATTATGAATAGAGAAATTCTCACAACATTAACTACTTGGGCTAAAAGTGCTGATCGAAAACCTTTATTAATGCGGGGGGCTCGCCAGGTAGGAAAAACATTTAGCGTGAAAAAATTGGGAGAAACCTTTAGATATTTCGTGATGATTAATTTTGAGTTAGATGTTGAATATAAACGATGTTTTCAATCATTACATCCTCAAAAAATTATCAACAATATTAGTGCAATCGCTAAGATACCTATTATTGAGGGAGAGACATTATTATTCCTGGATGAAATTCAAGCTTGCCCAGAAGCCATTCAAGCCCTGCGTTACTTTAAAGAAGAAATGCCAGACTTACATGTCATGGGTGCAGGCTCATTGCTTGAGTTTACGTTACAACATAAAAATATCAGTATTCCCGTAGGCCGTATTGAATACCTTTATCTTTATCCTTGCAGCTTTAACGAATTCTTATTGAATGCAGGGTATACCGCTTTATTAGAAGAATTACAAAATAGCTCCATCGAAAACCCGGTAAGTGATGCAATACACCACCATTTATTAAATCTTTTTAAAGAATATATGGTAACAGGTGGTATGCCAGAAGCTATGCAGGCTTATCTTGATAACAAAGATTTCTTACAATTACAAAGCATTCAGTCCAGTATTTTACAAACTTATCGCGATGATTTCGGTAAATATGCCAACATTGCACAACATAAATATTTACAAACTGTTTATGATAAAGCACCAGGCATGATTGGTAATCAAATCAGTTATCAAAAAATTGATCCTGATTTTCGTTCCAGAGAATTAAAAAGTGCCATTAATTTGCTTGAACAAGCTCATGTGCTAAAACGAGTTCAAGCAACCAGGGCATCCGGTTTACCGCTCTCTGCCACTATCCAAGAAAAGAAATTTAAATTACTATTCTTGGATATTGGATTAGTTCAATGCAAAAGTGGTTTAAACGAAACTTTATTAACTACCCAAGACGTTCTCCAACTTAATACCGGCGCATTGGCTGAACAAGTTGTTGGACAGGAATTACTTGCTTATCAATCGGCTTTTCTGCCACCAGAATTATATTTTTGGACACGCGACAAAAAAGGCTCGCAAGCTGAAGTCGATTATATCTTAAATATTGATGGAAACATCGTGCCGGTAGATGTGAAAGCGGGGGCCATTGCCCATTTAAAGTCTTTACAGTTATTTTTAAAAGAACAAGAGTGCCCTACTGGAATTAAAATTTCGACTGCACCATTATCAGTAGAAAAATCCATACTCAGTATTCCTCTGTATTTAATCAGCAGAATTAATGAACTTTACCGACAACATCTTTAAATGACTACCATCACACTAGGACTTGTCCCTAAACTAGCCCAGAATTATCTTCGCTTGTAACTCTTGCAGCGCTTGAGCAAAATTCGGGAAGCTTTTCTTTACACAATCTACGCCGGTTACGTGTGTCGTGCCTGTCGCAGCTAATGCCGCAGTCGCCAAGGACATCGCCACCCGGTGGTCATGATGACTTTGCACTTCCGCCCCATGCAATACCGATTGTTTGATGATTAAGCCATCGGCTAATTCTTCAATATCCGCACCCATTTTACGCAACTCTTGGCTAATCACGTGAATACGGTCGGATTCTTTTTGCCGCGCAATCGCAGCACCAGTAATCGTCGTCGTACCACCAGCAAAACAACCGACCACGGCTAAAATAGTAATCGCATCGATATAATCGTTAATATTTAATGTAACACCTTGTAATGGGCTATTCCCGTCAACGATTAAACGACGTTGGCTTCTATCAAGAATAATTTTCGCCCCCATCATTTGCAAGGCATCGACTATGGCTTTATCGCCTTGCACATCGTCCATATCGACATTATCAATAGCGATAAAAGATTGAGTAATCAGCGCCGCTACTAAGGGAAAAGCTAAAGAACTCAAATCACCTGGGACAATGTAATCAAAGCCCTCGATTGCCACTTTGCCATAAACTGTGTAATGAGTATAATTATCATTACTATAATGAATATTAAACCGATCTAACCACGCTAGCGTTAAATCAATCCACGGTTTTTCTCCCGGATTTCGCACTTCAATCTGGATTTCACCGTCTACAAAGGCTGCCGCCATTAACAAAGCCGAAACCGGTTGCGAATCGCTGCCATCCAAAGTAGTGTGGCCTGCTTGTAATGGCCCAATAATTTCTATAGGCGCATGATTATTATTTTTCATACTTCTACATTTAACACCTAATTTTGGCAAAGCTTCTAACAAAGGAGTTACAGGCCGATTATGACAAATCGAATGGTCGCCGGTAATGATAATCGGTTCCGTTAATAAAGCCGCTAACCCGGCAATAAAACGTAACACTTGTCCCGAATTACCAGCGTCAATAAGGGTTGTAGGTAAAGTCGGTTTCCCTGCAACACCAGTGACCTGCAATACTTGCTCTTTAACAAGAATAGCGGCGCCCAGTTGCCGGCAAGCATTAATCATCGCATCAGTATCAGGTGAAGGCAGATAACCATAAATATGGCTAATACCTTTAGCCATAGTGGCAAATAATAAAGCACGCATCGTATGCGACTTAGACGCGGGCAAGGTAATGTTGCCCTGTAAAGTTGATGCATTAATTTGATAGTAAGATTTTAGCTGAGTAAGATTATTTTTCACTTTCTATGGCACCTATACTTTGTGTCACCATTTCGATATTAGCAATAATCAAAAAGGTAGTAGCGTTATCAGCTTTGTCAACTATCTGTTGCGCAACCACTTGCAAACCATACAATTCTGAACAAGCTCGATTGGCAATAACTGCAGAATGGGCTAATAATTTATTAGCCGCTAAATCGCGAGCGGCTAAGGCAGTATCTGCATAAATATGCAGTTTAGCTTGCGAATAATGTTGTTGCAAATAATCATAACACTGAGCTAAGGCTTGTTGATGGGAATAAATATGTTCAATCTTTTTTTGATTAGGCAAAGCAAGTAACTGGTGATGGATAGGTAAGGTAACTACATCGATAATTTTACAAGCTTTATCCTGCAAGGCTTGTAAGGTTTCTTGTACTAACCCTGCTGTGCTATTGCTAATTCCTACCACGCCATAATCCGCCTCTTTAGCCAAGACTCGTGCTATGACGTTTTCACTATTGATATCATAATAAAACTGCTCATCGCCTTGGCTATATTGAGCTAAAAATGTTTTTGCTGCAATTTCTGAATAACTACCTTCGACCCCCATCACACTTAAAATTATTTTTTTACCTCGGATTTGGTAATGCTGTAATTGTAATTGCCGACATGCACTGATAATCGAAGAAAAAATTGCTTTAATCATTGGGTCAGTCAATGGTGCATGGGAGTTAGCGATTACATTATTGATAACTTGTTGTTCTCGAGTGTTATCATAAATTTTACTATCCAGATTATTGCTTTTTTTTATTTTAGCGGCTGCTAAAGCAAAATTAGCGCGCTGTATTAAGAGTCGCAAAATTTCATGATCGATCTCATCAATTTTTTCCCGGATTTCAATCAATTGCTGTTGAGCCATTATGCTATCCTTACTGAATCTGCCAATTGATGAATCAATTTTTCAGTAGTTGACCAATCGATGCAAGCATCGGTAATACTTTGACCATATTCTAAAGATTTACCATCAATTAAATCTTGTCGACCCGCTTGTAAATTACTTTCAATCATCACCCCAAGAATATTATGGTCATCATTTTGTAATTGTTGGCAAACATCGTTTAAGACTTCAGCTTGACGACGATAATCTTTCTCACTATTACCGTGACTACAATCAATCATAACTTTAGTAAGCAAATTTTTAGCTATTAAATTTTCTTTAACGGCTTGCACATATTGGCGCGAATAATTAGGTCCACTGCTACCGCCGCGCAAGATAATATGGCAATAAGGGTTACCCGCGGTATCGACAATCGCCGATAAGCCATTATCCATCACACTCAAGAAACAATGCGACGATTGCGCGGATAAAATCGCGTTGATAGCGACTTCCGTGTCGCCATTGGTGCTATTTTTAAAGCCAATCGGCATCGATAGACCCGAGGCTAAGTTACGATGCACTTGGCTTTCCGTGGTCCGCGCACCAATAGCACCCCAGCTGATTAAATCAGCGATATATTGTGGAGTAATCGTATCGAGGAATTCGGTAGCCGCTGGCATACCCAAGGCATTAATTTCTAATAATAATTTTCTTGCCACTCGCAACCCATCATTAATATCATGACTGCCATTGAGGTGGGGGTCGTTGATCAACCCTTTCCAGCCAATGATAGTACGGGGTTTTTCAAAATACACTCGCATGACAATATACAATTTATCACGGACTGCTTGCCGTAAGGTGACGAGTTTCTCTGCATATTCCAACGCGGCTACCGGATCATGAATAGAACAAGGCCCAACAATCACTAATAAGCGTGGGTCTGTACCTTCGATGCTAGCAGCAAGGTCAGCTCGTGCTTGCTGCACTACCAGGGCTGTAGCATGAGGCACAGGTAATTCATGCTGGAGTAAAGCTGGTGAAATTAACGGTTTAATCTCGCGAATACGAATATCATGTAATTTAATAGAAGTCATTATTATTCTCCACTTAGGAATCGATTAGTAAAAAATGCGCGCTGTTGAAATAATACGATAATATGCCCTTAGCAGGCAAAATAATAAAAACCAAAGAATCCAACGCCGACAGATGTTGACTGACCAAGAATAAGCTGTTGAAGGGTTAAATGACGCATAATCAACAGCCTATCATACGCTTTATGAATGTCAAGGTAAGCTTTATAGAATAACGCAGCAGCCATCTGGTTCATGCTGCGAATGACTTAATAACGGCGTACTCGGTGTGACTGATGAAGATGGCGGCGAAGGAAAATAAGTCATATCTTTTAATGTAGGTAAATTGAAGTGCTTATAATTAACGGGAAATTTAGGAGTTCTATAATTGGGTAAAGATGTTATTGACTGTAAGATTTCTTTTAGTTTGCTGATCACCACATCAAGAGCGTAGCGATCTGCTGCTTCAGGATATATCATTTTTGTAGTTAATGTTTTTAGCGACCCATATATCAGCGAAGATCGATTAAGACAGTTTACCAATTGTTCAAAACACTTTCCTAATGCATAAATATCGATACTCGTTTGCATCGTAAAATAAGGACCAAGCTTCCCAAGCAATTCAGGTGCAGAATCCGAATTACCTATAAATTTTTGCTTCTTTCTTTCACCGATCGCATGCATATTATCGGCGTCGATAATATAAGCCATGATTTCTATGGATCCATTAATGTCAGATGTCACATTTAATATAATATTATCTGTTTTTATATCCGCGTGTATATAACCTTGCTGATGCACTGTTTGTAATGCTAGCGCCATAGCCAGAAAAATGTTGACGATATGTTCGGTGGAAAAAACAGCTGCTGAATGAAGGAAATATCGGTTTATAAACTCAAACAATGTTAGACCTGGAAACATTTTAAAAATAACACGGCGTTTAATGATAGTTGCTGCGGCTGGTGGATAAAAACTAGTAGCTCCATATAATATATTATGTTCTTTAGTACCTGGATAAGATTGATCCTGATAAAATTCTACTTTTAATACGTAATAACTAGAAAATATTATTCTCATCTGTCCTCCAATTACTGTGATAGGAAAAACGAGTTTGACATAAGACCGCAACGTAGGCACAGCTAATAGCATAGGAGAAACTAAAAAATATTGATAGTCAGCATTATTAGGATCGTAATATACCGTATAATGCTTATCATCCCATTGTTTTTTCGAACGTTGAACTTCAGCATTTGCTGAAAAAGATTGAATGGTTTTATAAATTTCGGCTAGATGAGGGTTAATTTTTTTGGTAAATTTTTGTATATTCCCTTCCGTAGCTTGTCGCTTGGGATAATTTAGCATATAGCGTATCGATGCAGCGTAAAAGTAATATTGACTTTGCAAATGAGAAGAAATTGGCTGTTGTGTTACTATCTGGCAAATACCCAGTACTCGTTTTATTAACTCTTGCCATGCAACTCCTGGATGGTAATCACCACTTTGATCCATTATGTCGTTATATACTGCTTGCCAATTATCGATTAGACTTTGGCCGGGTACTGTAGGCAACGTTTTAGGTAATTGATTAACACGATTAGGAAGCGTCAAATACATAGCTATTTTCTACTATTATTAATATATTTTTCTAAATTTTACTATGGGCGTGTCTCTAATCTATTTGCGCAAGCGAAAGAGTGAGAAATTGAGGGCAAAAGAACGATTGTTTGAGGCGAATAGTTAAACTATTTAACGAAAAGAATCGTTCTTTTGCACCGATTTATGGCTTTTGCAGCGTGTAATATACATTAGAGACACGTCCATATACTAGTTCACTTAATAAGTATGAAATTAAAAATATTTACGATATCACGCAACAAATATTATTATTTAAGTTTGATAGCAGTTTACTCTACTTCAGGGTTAACTACAATCTTGCTGATATGTCGCCACAGGGCCACCTCATTAAAATTGAGTGATTAATACACTATCCAAGAAGTCATTATCCCATCCGGCCAGCTTACGCATAGCTTTT
>JACCDV010402608.1_pt1 | contig 12932 bp, 14 predicted proteins | sample 7446131 | NCBI WGS metagenome assembly JACCDV01 (sample SAMN15323448, study PRJNA562643) | freshwater metagenome | isolation source: river surface water | place: USA:Blue River Watershed | collected 2017-08-17 | reverse complement strand
TCTTGCGAGGAAGCCAAATACTTTTTGGTTAACTGCCCCGGGGTAAAGATGGATGGGAATAACGATGGTGCGCCTTGCGAACAGCAGTGGTGTACTCAATAAGAGTAATCAAACCCACAACGGCGGTTTTGATCGACCCGTTTTCACGGACGGCTTGAAGACTCTTTAGAGATCTTGAACGTCGAACACCGTGTGTCTGGGATTGGACAGCAGCCGAGATGAGTTGCAGACTCCGCTTGTCAGCCAGGACGCAACCAGCTGAGTCTCGACCCCAGGGTTTGACACGGATCAAGCCGTGAGTCTGGAGGGAACCCTACACTGCCCACATCGAAACGGAAACCATGGATATCTTCCTAGAGATGCTGAGAGGTGGGGCTGGCAGCTTGGCGGCCTATCTGGCGGCCCATGTGCTTCTGTGTCTGCTGCCGGCTTTTTTTATTGCCGGCGCCATGGCAGCGCTGATACCAAAGGCCTCCATCACCCGATGGCTCGGACGCAGCACACCAGCCTATGTGTCTTACCCCGCTGCTGCGGCAGCGGGCTCTCTGCTCGCGGTGTGCTCATGCACGATCGTCCCCTTGTTTGCGGGCATTTACCGCAAGGGTGCCGGAATTGGCCCTGCGATCACGTTTCTGTTCTTCGCCCCGGCCGGCAACATCATGGCGCTGTCCTACACCGGTGGCATTCTGGGTGCTGAATTTGCTGTGGCAAGGATCGTGTTCTGCCTCCTGTTCGGCATCGGGATCGGGATCTTGATGGCTGTGCTGTTCTGGCGTGATGATGCGAGCCACGATGCCCAGACCGATACCCTGTTTGCTGACCACGCCCGCATTTCCACCCAGGCATTGGGGGTCCTGCTCTCGCTGGTGGCTTTGTTGATCGCCGGCACCCTCAAGCTGTGGCCATTGACCAGTGCGCTGGGCACCTTCACTTTGCCCATTTCTTGGGCACCCGCATGGCAGGACATGCTGTTGAGCTGGGTGCCATTCAATGCCGCCAAGGGCGAAGAAGGGGTGAGCTTTCAGGGATCGGTGCTGATTGCGCAGCTGTTGACCATTGCAGCCACAGCCTGGAAAGGGCTGGACAACATCGTCGAGGGCGCCAACCGCTGGACATGGATGGCCCTCGGGCTGACGGCGACGACACTGCTGGTCGCCGCGCTGCGTCTGACCCCACAAGCATCTGGCTTGGAAGTAGCTCTCACGGGGCGTGCGGTGGGCGTGGCGCTGTCAATGGGCGCCGTATGGTTCTTTGCACGGCAACTGCCTGCGGACGCCTTTCGGAGCTGGCTCTGGGAAGCGTGGCGTTTCGTGAAGCAGATCTTCCTGGTGCTGGTGATCGGCGTGTTCGTGGTCGGTATGGTCCGCCAGCTGATTCAGCCCGAATGGATACAGACACTGGCTGGGAACAACACGTTGCTCGCTAACGCGGCCGCCGTCGGGTTCGGCGTGTTCATGTACTTTCCAACCCTGGTCGAGGTGCCGGTGGCACGCATGTTTCTGGACCTCGGCATGCACCCCGGCCCGCTGCTGGCCTACCTGATGGCCGACCCAGAACTCAGCTTGCAGAGCATGCTGATGGTGGCTGCGGTGATCGGGCGGACGAAGACAGCGGCCTACGTCGGCTGGGTGGCGCTGTTTAGCGTGTGTGCCGGGTTGATGTTCGGTGCCTGGGTCGACGGAGCCAATTGGTCGTCTATGGCGGGACTCATGGCCGTCTTTCTGGTGGGTCTGCTGGTTGCGCTCGGCTGGTTGCGGCGCCGGCAGCGTGAAGTGGTCGCTGCCTGACGGGCTTTGCAAACGAAAAGGAGAAGCGTCATGTTGACTGTAAAAATTCTAGGTTCAGGCTGTGCCAACTGCAGAAAGCTCGAAGCCGTGGCCCGCGAAGCCGCGACCACCGCTCAAGTCGAGGCGGAATTTGTCAAGGTGACCGACATGCAGCAAATCATGACTTACGACCTGCTGTCAACGCCGGGCTTGGTGGTGAACGAGAAACTGGTCTGCAGCGGTCGTATTCCCACCCTGGCCGAAGTCCAGAAGTGGCTCACAGCCTGACGCTCAACCGTGATGTGGAACGGTCATTTGCCGCGAGGATTTGTGAACGGCACGCTGGCCGCATGAATCTGCTTCTCAGCCAGATACTTTTTTGGGGGATTACCGCGTGCAATGAACCACGCCGGCGATTGGGAATGGTTTGAGCGTCTGAAAAGCTGGAGTCATCAAAAACTGACCCAGTAGAAATATCCGAATCTCAATCCTTCAAAAGCCCCGACGGCACCACCCGCAACACCCGCCCTTGCGGGTGGTCTGTGAGCAGATACACCGCACCGTCGGGCCCCACCCGCACGTCGCGCAGGCGCTCGCCCAGTTCCTTGAACAGCACCTCCTGTGGCCCAGGTGTGCCGTTGACCATTGGCACCCGGCGCAAGCTGCGCTCGGCCAGGGCCGCCACCAGCAAGCTGCCGCGCCAGCCCGGAAACAGCGCACCGTCGTACCAGGCCAGCCCGGCAGGCGCGATGGACGGAGTCCATTCCGTCAGCGGTGGGGTGATGCCTGGAAAACTGCGGTAAGGGGTGATGCGGGCGTAGGTGTAGTCCACCCCGCCGGTGGTGAGGGGCCAGCCGAAATTGGCACCTGGCGCCAAGCGGTTGAGTTCGTCACCGCCGCGCGCGCCATGTTCGTGCGCATACGGCACGCCGTTGACCACGATGACACCCTGCGGGTTGCGGTGACCGATGCTGTAGATCTCGGGCAAGGCACCATCGCGCCCCACGAAGGGGTTGTCGGTGGGTACACGGCCATCACTGTGGATGCGCAGGAACTTGCCCAGATGGGTGTGCAGCCGCTGTGCGTCGGTGCGCTCAAGGTTCCCATCGCCCATGCCCAGCAGCAAGCTGCCGTCGGGCAGCCAAGTCATGCGCCCCCCGAAGTGCTGGGTATCGGATTTGGCGGGCCGCGAGGTGAATACGGGCTTCAAGTCCTGCAACTGGTGGCCCTGCAGACGCGCGCTCACCACGCGCAGGTGGTTGGCGTCGGCTGTGCCGTGGGCGAAAGAGATCCACAGCCGCTGGTTCATGGCGAAGTTCGGGTCCAGCAAGATGTCGAACAGACCGGCCTGCCCACTGGCCAGCACCGGCGGCAGACCACCGATGGGCTCGGGCCGCAATTGCAAGCGACCATCCGCCCCTGGCTCGATCAAACGCAGCCGGCCGGCGCGCTCGGTCACGAGCAAGCCACCGCCGGGCAGAAAAGCCAGCGACCATGGGTGCTCCAGGCCAGCAGCCACGGTCTCGATGCGGTAGGACACGGTCTGCGCCGGTGTGGCCATGGCGAGCAGCGACAAGAGTCCGGCCAGCAGGTATTTCATAATGAGTTGAATGAAGAAGATTGCACACCATGATGCCCCATCGTCACGCTGGATGCGGCGCGCAGGGGCGTTGCTGCTGGCCTGGGGGCTGGCGGCTGCCTGGGGCTCGGTGGTGCAGACGCATTGGAACCTGCGTGCGCTGGAGGGCTTGGGCGTGAATATCCCGGCCGGCGATGTGTGGCGGGTGATGGGGCAAGACCTGATGGGCTTTGCGCCAGTCTATGGTGGCATATTGGCGGCGGGCTGGTTGCTGGCCCTGCCGGTGGCCAGCGGCCTGACGCGATGGTGGCCTGGCGGACGCAGCGCGTTGCTGGCCTGTGCCGCAGGTGTGGGCATGGTGGCAGCGGTGCGGGTGGTAGACGCAGTCGCACCGATGCCGGTGTTCATCGACGCGACCCGCCACCTGTCAGGGTTGCTGGCCATGGCCGTTGGCGCGGTGCTGGCTGGGGGCTTGTACGCCCGGCTCACCGCCCGCTGACTGATCTGCCCTTCAAATATTCTCCGATCGCTCTTTGCAAATCGCGGTATTCCTCGCAATCCACCGATCCGCACAACTCGCGCAAGATCGCCAAGTGTTTTTGTGCCGCCGGTACATCGCCCAGCATCAGGTAGGCCTCTCCGAGGTACTCGTGAGCCCCCAGATGGCCAGGATTGCGCATCAACGCGGACTGGTAATGGTGCACGGCACGCTGGACATCTGGTGCGGGCTTCATCCGCAGGCTGTAGCCCAGCAAATTGTGGAGATCGGCGCTGTCCAAGCCCTGCGAATGCGCCTGCTCCAGCAGCGAGAGGGCCCGCACCCAGTCACGCTGCTGAATAGCCACTCTCGCCTGCTGCATCAAATCGGACGCGTCAGCAGGCGCAGGCATGTTGGATGGCGTATCGGCCGCAAAAGCATTCAGCGCCACGCACGCCAGCAAAGTTACAACCATTGACCCAGCCTGGATCATCGGCCTGGATTTCATGTTCCGGAGGGCTTCTCATCAGCCAAACGATGGACGACATTCAAAAGCTTTTGCTTCTTGGCGTAGTGGCGGTCCATGCGCCACTCGCCGACGATCTGCAGTGCCAAATCAAAATTTTTTCCGTCCAACTCGTAAAGCGATGCCAGCGGGAACGGCTGGTCCGTCTGCAAGGACAAAATCAAACTGGTCAGGATTCCTACCTGCGGATCATCGGGATGGTTTTCAATGAACTTTCGGGCTTGTTTGATGGCAAACATGGTTTGAACGATTCGGTGATGTTCGAAGTTGACTCTGCTGCCTGGGACGCCAAACTTGCGTACTGGACGGGCACGTTGCCAATTTGATGTCGGCAAGACGTCAATTTCATGACACCCCTTCGCACCCAACGCCCCATCCATGCAGACGCCAGATTGACAGGAATCTTCAACTTGCTAAACTATTTATACCGTTTACATTGTTTGAGGTGAACCATGTCATCTGAGAAGAAGCTCAAAGCAACCCCCACACCCAGCGTCAAACCCAAGAAGGTGAAACTGGTGCGCGACAGTTTTTGCATGCCCAAAGACGAATACGCAGTGCTTGAATTGCTCAAGCAACGTGCACTTGGCTTGAACAAGGCTGTCAAGAAAAGTGAGTTGTTGCGGGCCGGGGTGCTTGCGCTGTCAAAGGCGAGCGATGCGGGGTTCTTGTCTTTCATCGACGCGGTGCCGAACCTGAAAACAGGCCGTCCTGCCACCAAAGCGACCGATGAGGCCGAAGCGAAGCCCGCTGCGCCGCGGCGTAAACCGGCTGCAAAGCCGGCTACCAAGGCGCCCGATGCATCGACGGTGACTGCCGCCCCGCAAAGTACGGCACCGGTCAAGCGAGCCAGTGCACGCAAGACGGCTGCGGCCAAAACGGTTGCTGCAAACTGAGCACAGCGTCAATCCATGGCCGCTCGCAGCTCTTGTGACGTGGCACCCAGCCTGCGTATGCCCATTCGGGCCAGGGCGGTGATGAAGGCGAGAGCGGCTTCTGGGTGGTGTTGGCGCCAGTCCTGAAAGGCATCCCAGCTCAAAGCCGCGACCCTGGCGCCCTCCTCGCCAGCGTGGGCGTAGGCGGTGCGCGCTATGCCATTCAAGAAGGCCATTTCGCCAAACACCGCGCCCGCCCCGACGACCGACAAACGCAAGCCCGAGTCCGGAGTGGCGCTGGTGGACAAGGTGACCGTACCGCTTTGCACCAGCAACAACGACCGGTCCTGCTCACCCTGGCGAATGATGGTCTGCCCTGGACTGTAGGACTGTTGCCCGAGCAGACGCTCCAGCGCACCCCGGGCCTCGGCGTCCAAATCGGTCCCCAGATCGCCCAGCAGTGACAAGGGCGGGTCCGAGACCATCAACGCCGGCGGGCATCCCAAGAGGATCTGTGCTTCAGCCCATTCCAAGGCACGGTCCAGGTCCTCGTAAATGTGCAACCCGGCCATGGAATCGACGACCCAGCCACGCACACCCGACAGCACAAATGCAATGCCTTGCTCGTGCAGCTCGTGGGCCAAGGCACGCAGCCGCAAACAACCCGTTTCGTCCCAGGACGGAACTCGGGAGGCGTCCAGAATCACGCAGCGATGGCCTTGAAGATGCTGCCGCACCTGATCGACCACCAGCCCTGCCACACCAAAAGACACTATCCCTTGCAGTTCAAACACCGCAACGCTGCGCATTCTGGGCGCGAGCCAATGCTCTACCTGTGCTCGCCGAACGTGGCGAGACCGCAGTTTGCCTTCCAGGTGCATGCGCCGGATTGCATGGCTGCCTGAAGTTCGCAGCAGTTCGACCATGGCCACAGCCAGGCCAGCCAGCAATGCCATCGCGCCACTGGACGCGACAAACACCAGACTCACGATCCAGCTCTGGACTCGGGCGGTCCAGCGCTGTGGGCTGCGCCCCAGCGCTCGCATGGAATGCGGGATCATCCTCAATCCAGCCACCACCAGCGCGCCAATCAGCACCGCCATCGGCACTTCGGCCAGCCAAAGGTGGCCGGATGCGGCCACCGCGATCAAGCCCAATGCATGCCATTGACCGGGGCGCAACGTGGCGCTTCGGGTGTACGCCAGTGCGGTGCGGGACCTCGACGTGCTGCTGGACGCGGGAATCATGCCCAGCAAGGCGCACACCATGGCGATCAAGGCTTCTTTACCCAGCACGCGCTCCAGCGGCTGGCGCACACTGTGCTCTGCTTCCAGCTGCTGGTGAAACACGGTGACTTCGAGCGTGTTGACCACCGACATCAGAAGCGACAGCGACGCCAGCTGGAAACCATGCTGGTCCAGCACCAACCACCATGGCGCGTCCAGCCAATCGGGGAACACAGGCAGCAAGAACTCGCTGGACGCCGCAGCCATGGTCAGCGACTCTGTTGGAACCCACCACCAGGTTCCGACAGTCACCAGGGCCACTGCCAACAGCAACGCTGGAAACTTGGGCCAGAGGCGCTGCAATACCCCACTCAGTCCCATGACCGCGATCACGACACCCGCCTGCCAGGCCAGCACAGGCCCCCAGTGGCCGCCACTGACTTCCCACAGCCCATGCAACTGCCCCAGCACGAGCGACAGCCCCACACCCGCAGCAAACCCCTGAGTCACCGACACCGGGATGAAACGGGCCAGGCGCACCAGACCCAATCGGACCATCAACCACTGAAACAGAAACCCAAGGCCCGTGAACAGGCCGGTGATGGCCAAAGCCTGCGCTGCCGTTATGCCTGCTTCGCCTGCGCCCTGCATCACCAAAGCCAACATGCCACCGAACAGCAACGCCACCGCGGTAGATGGCGCGTAAACCACGCCCCGGCATCGGGCGAAAATCGTCATCAAAGCCCCTGGAACGGCGGCCGACCACAACGCCAGCGCGCTGGCAGGGATCAAACCAGACAACGGGCCAAACGCGACCAGCCCCAGCCCCAGGGCGTGGGGAATGGAGACAGACAAGGCCGCTGCGGCACCCAAGATGGGCAGAGACGCCAGTTGGTCGACATGACGCTGGCCGCCACGGGACAGGTCAAACTGAGGGGTGGGTTCGGGAATGCTCACCCGGCGATCTTCGTTCACTTGTGTGACACAAATTTGTCACAGACGTGCTGCGCTCGGCGGACGCCGGGCGGCTGTGAGCTAGTTTTGCGGGGAAAACTCCAGACGCTGGGTGTCAAACCCTTGGGTCTGAAGTCTCTTGAGCAGGGCTGCATACACAGCCGGCTCGACCTTCGGGGTGCGCGAGAGTATCCAGAGGTATTCGCGCTGAGGCTCGCTCACGGCCGCCAGTTGATAGTTGTCATCCAGGTCGATCACCCAGTAGTTGCCCCAGACCATGGGCAGGAACGACAGCCAGGCCGGCGCAAACCGCACCTGGAGCTTGGGCGAACCAGCCTCCCCCACCAGACGGGCCTTGCCAACCGCCTCCGCCATCTCACCGCTGGCCTTCTGGCAACGGTTGATCACTTCAATCTGACCGGATTCCAACGCACGGTATTCTGCCTGTGTATTGGCCGCACACATGCGCTGAAAGCGGTTCGGGAACTTAGCGATCTCATACCAGGTACCGAGGTAGCGTGCAATGTCCAGACGGGGAACCGTCGTCAGCGGGGCCGAGACGTTGGGTGCTTCAGCATGAGCCTGGCTTGCCCACAACCCCATGACGAGAGACAGGCTCCATAAAAGCCTAGCGTAAAGCGGTGCGGATGGTCGGGTGGTCATTGAACACACAAAAATGGGATGATTGTGCCACCCACTCGGCAAAGTCTGGCTCAGCGTGGGCGAGCGGCATCACAGCAGCGGCGCAGGGTTTTATGAATTTTTGTCGTAGACAAATTTACATTCGCTTTTAATACGGATGCGGGCAGGAGGCGTTTCTTTTGCCAAAGACCCAACCATTCGGAGAGACCGCATGACAAAGACTGCATTGGTGACGGGGGCTGCAGGTGGCCTGGGCCGGGCACTGGCCGAAAAATTGACCCAGCAAGGCTGGAGCTTGGTGGTGGTTGGACGCGATGCCCAACGGCTGGCCGAGGCCTATGGCAACCAGCACCGACAAATTGCCGCTGACTGCTCCACGACGCAGGGTGTGAAAGCCATTTTTTCTGCCCTCAAGGCGGAAGGCATTCAACCTGTCGCCCTGGCCCACTGTGTGGGCAACGTCCGGCTGGGCGCCATGCACCGGATGAACGAGCAGGATTTCAACGACTGCCTGCAAGCCAACCTCATCAGCGCTTTCCACACATTGGCGGGATTTGCGGGCAGCTTGCGCAATGCGGGCGCCAGCGGTGCGGCCGTGCTGGTGTCTTCGGCGGCAGCGCGTATCGGCACGCCCAACCACGAAGCGGTGGCCGCGGCAAAGGCAGGGTTGGAAGGGCTGGTGCGTGGTGCTGCATCCACTTACGCCGCTGCGGGCATCCGCATCAACGCCGTTGCCCCCGGCATGATGGAAACCCCGGCCACAGCCGGACTGATCAGCAACGCCACCGCGCGCGAGGCGGCTGCGCGCCAGTACCCGCTGGCTGGGATTGGCACCCCATCCGAATTGGCAGAATTGATGAGCTGGTTGTTGTCGGACCATGCCAGCCGCGTGACCGGGCAGGTCTGGTCACTCGACGGTGGCTTCTCTACCATTCGCCCGCTGGTGAAGTGAGGCCCCCGCCATGAAACAGCCCGTTGAGGATACTTTGCCCAAAAGCGTAGGGTGGTTGGGGTATGGTGGACTTCTGCCTTTCGTCGGGCTGGCCGTGCTGATGTTGACAGACCCAGAGCGACGATCGTTCTGGGGGCAGGCACTGATCGCCTACGGCGCAGTGATTTTGAGTTTTGTCGGAGCGCTGCACTGGGCGTTCGCCATGCTGCTCAAAGAGCTGAACGCTGCGCAAAGGCGCCATCGATACGTATGGAGCACTTTGCCAGCCCTGGTGGCCTGGCCTGCGTTATTGCTACCCACACACCTGGCAGCGCCGATGCTGGTGGTGGGCTTGCTGATGCACTACTGGCAAGACCGAGTGCTGACCTCAAACGTCAGCTTGCCCGGCTGGTATTTGCCGCTGCGCTTGCGTTTGAGCGCCGTGGCGAGCTGTGCGCTGGTGATCGCGGCTTTACTGTCCTGAGACGGCCTGACACGGCCACCCCGGTCAGGCACGTCGACCTATCGCCGGGACTACAACGAAAGCACGCTGTGGCAAAAACGAAACGCAAACCAAAGGCACCGTAACGGCGAGCGGTGATACTAGGGCGTTCAGAGGTCCCATCGCACCCACAGCCATGCTTCTGTTTGCCACCACCGTATTCCTGTCGGCCTTCCTGTTGTTTCAGGTCCAGCCCATCGTCGCCAAGATGATCCTGCCGTGGTTCGGTGGCTCTTCTTCGGTCTGGACGCTGTGCATGGTGTTTTTCCAGGTTGAACTGCTGCTGGGCTACGCCTACGTGCACTGGGTTCACGAGAAACTGCGTCCGCAACGCCAGCCTTGGGTCCATGGCGCCTTGTTGCTGCTGAGCCTGGCGACGCTGCCGATCGTGGCAGACCCTGCCTGGAAACTCAGCGCCCAGGCTGAACCCACCTGGAGTGTGCTGGGCGTGCTGGCCACCACGGTGGGTGTGCCGTACCTGTTGCTGTCCACCACGGGGCCGCTGATGCAGGCCTGGTTTGCCCGCAGCTTCGTCGAGAGTGGCCAGCAGACTTACCGCCTCTATGCCCTGTCCAACCTGGCGTCGATGCTGGCACTGCTGTCTTACCCAGTGCTGGTGGAGCCTCGGCTCGCGGTGGCTCCCCAAGCCTGGCTCTGGTCGGCTGGTTACGCACTGTTCGTGGCGTGCTGCGTGGCCACGGCCGCCTACACCCTCAAGCGCCAGCCCATCGGCGGCCACACCGTGACAGCGCTGGAAGACAGCCCCCGTCCCCCATGGCGCGAAATCCTGCTCTGGGTGGGCCTGTCGGCCTGTGCCTCGACCCTGCTGCTTGCACTCACACGCCACCTGACACAGGACGTTGCGCCAGTGCCCTTTTTGTGGGTGTTGCCGCTGGCACTGTACCTGCTGAGCTTCATCCTGTGCTTTGATGCGCCTCGCTACTACGTGCGGCCGGTGTTCCTGGCGGCGCTGCCATTGTCATTCTTTGCACTGGACCGGGTGATGGATGGCGGACTGGGCGTGACCTGGATGGCAATCCTGCTGTGCAGCGCCCTCTTCGTGTGCTGCATGGTGTGCCATGGTGAGCTGGTGCGGCGCAAGCCTGCTGTGCGCCACCTGACGCTGTTTTATCTGATGATGTCCGTGGGCGGAGCGCTCGGTGGTCTGTTTGTGGGGCTGCTGGCACCCGTGATCTTCCGCGCGTACTTTGAGCTGCCCATCGCCCTCATGGCCACCGCCGTGCTGGTCACCTGCGTGCTGTGGCGGGAGATGGGGCGGTGGGGTCGCACGCTGCTGGTGTTGGGGTTGTTGGCTTTTGGCGCACGGCTGGGGATGGTATCCCTGGACTATGTGCGCGGCTACGCCGAGGTGGTGCGCAACTTTTACAGCCAGACCCGCATCGAGGACACGGTGGACCAGGACCTGGGACCGGTGCGCAGCATGGTGCACGGACGCATCACCCATGGCGAACAGTACCTGCAACATCCGGACAAAGCCACCGCCTACTACTGCGAGCGATCGGGCGTGGCCCGAGCCCTGGCGAGCTTGCCCACGGACCGACCGCGCCAACTCGGCGTGGTGGGCCTGGGTGCGGGCACACTGGCGGTGTACGGTCGCAGCGGCGATGAGATGCGCATGTACGAGATCAACGATCAGGTCGTCGATCTCGCGCAGCGGCACTTCAGCTACTTGCGTGACACGCAGGCACGCATCGTGTCTGTGCTGGGTGACGGCCGCCTGATGCTGGAACGCGAGGCGCCGCAAGGCTTTGACTTGCTGGCCATGGACGCTTTTTCGGGCGACTCCATTCCCACCCACCTGGTGACGCTGGAGGCATTCGAAGCCTATGCCCGCCACTTGCGGCCCGATGGCCTGCTGGCGGTGCACATCACCAACACTTACCTGGACCTGCGCCCGGTGATGGCTGCAGCGGCTGAACACCTGGGCCGTGTCGCCCTGCTGGTGGAACTCAAGCGTGGGCACGGCGATCCGTTCTGCCGCCGCTCCTCCTGGGTGGTGTTCGTGTCACCCGAGCAAGCCAGCAATTTGCCGGCGCCGCTTCAGAGCGCGGAAGTGTTGAAACCGCAACCCGGGTTCAGACCCTGGACCGACACCTTCTCCAACCTGTTCGACATACTGAAATGAGACAGCGCCACGGCATGCGGTCGTGGGTTCATCCACATTCGATCAGGCTGGGAGCCCACAAGCGCGTCACCACCGGAGCACGTGGGGCCCAAGCTGTCGACCAATCAGCGCCGTGAGCGAGATGCCCAAGGTGTACCAGATCGCCACGAAAGTGGCTGAGGACTCCGGGCAAGCGAGCGAGTAGCCGGCAGCGCCCACGGCGCCGGCCAGCAAACCACTGGCAAAACCAGCCTTGTGCGTTTGGGTCGGGGCTACGCCCCTGAGCGCCCAGAGGATGCCCGCCAGCGCCGGCACGGAAAATCCCATCAAAAGCCACGGGCAGACCCACCAGGTTTTGCCCAGCACGGCCATCCATTGCTGATCCGACGGCGTGGTTGCCCACACGCTCAATCCCACCAAGGCCATCGTACCCACAACCCCTACCACGGCCGTTTCGGGCAGCCGCAAGCGGGCAATGGGGCGGGCCAGTCGCGCCGTCAGAACCGCGGCCGTGGCGGCCAGGGCGACGGCATACGCCAGCTTGATCCAGGGCACTGGCGTCTGGAACACCTCCAGTGGCAGCGGGCCCACCAACCCGATGGCCAGAGCACTGCTGGCCAACCACCCCAGCAGCATGGCCGGCACCAGCCGCCGCGCCACCGCCCCGCGGGGAGCTGGCCCCGCATCACGGGCCAGCATTGCAATCAAAACATCGGTTTTCATGACCTTGTCACCTTCACCAGCTCCGCCAGCCGCTTCAATCCCCGGTGCACCTGAACCTTGATCGCCGATGGCGACACACCCGTTCTCTCGGACGCTTCAAGCACCGACAAACCCTCGAGCTTGGTAAGCTCGATGGCCTGACGCTGCAGTTCAGGCAACTCCTGCAACAGCCGCCCCAGATCTCTGAGCGCATGACCCTCCTGCGGTTCTGCCGCCCAGTTCAACTCATCCGCATCGTCGTACTCGTCGGTCAGATCCTCAAGCCGTCCACGACGTCGCCAAAGATCGACCAGTTTGTGCCTCGCAATCGCGGTGAACCAGGCGCTGACTGCAAACGTCGGGTCGTAAGTCCCCCGCTGCAGGTGTATAACCAGCAACGTTTCCTGCACCAGATCCTCGACATCGTCCGGCACCTTCGACATGCGCCGCCGGAAATAAGCACGCAACCTGGCCGCCATCAAGGTCAGCGACCGCTTGTAGGCATCTTCATCGCCAGCCTGAGCCCGCAGCCACAGGGGCCGAATCTCAGCTTCAAAGTCAACAGGACTGGCTTCTGCCTTCATTTCGTTGGCGCGGTGGATTGGGTTACAGCGTTTGAAAGATTT
>JACCDV010318424.1_pt1 | contig 12934 bp, 11 predicted proteins | sample 7446131 | NCBI WGS metagenome assembly JACCDV01 (sample SAMN15323448, study PRJNA562643) | freshwater metagenome | isolation source: river surface water | place: USA:Blue River Watershed | collected 2017-08-17 | reverse complement strand
GTTTCCTTGATGTCAAATAAATAACAATAATATAATCGAGTAAAGTAAAATGAAACGAGCGTTCCTTGCGATCAATACTACAAAAAGATGAAACTCAAATCTTATTCTAAATTTAGGAAGAATATGACTGATAAGTCGTCATTTGATTATACAAAAGACTCCAACTCTCAATAAACTAATATACTATAATTAACTCCAGTCAAAATTTGCAAAAAACCAACAAGCTTAACGCTATTTCAGAACAACACATCGATGGAAAGTTTAAAATGGCAATCATTGAACTCAACAGTCCTAAAGAAAGCCTTGAGCTAACAAAAAGAGGGTAATAATTAGATGGGTAGTAGATGGGTACTATTTGAAAAGATAATCCACTAATAATAATGTAATACAATATATTATTTAGATGGGCTTGGGCAACCTATGGCTAGTGAAGTAAGATTGATTATCATCTATTCGCTTTAATTTAAGAAAATAGAGCGATATCTTCAATACTCCATGGAAAAATAAAACTGGAAGTGCTTCCCCCTTCACTATGAGATCTCACTCGACAAGCAATAAGGAATCCCCAAGGAAGTCGATACATGGTGATCTATATTACTATCATTATTCATACGAAATACATACATTGATGGAATAAAAAAGTAATCATTGTTTGGTCCTACATACAGGGCAAGTATTTTTGGTGAGTGCCCACTCGCGTATACAGTGATTATGAAAGACGTGGCCGCATTACAACACGATAGCTTTTTACTTGTGAAATAGTTCCAAACAAATGCTGCATTAATTCTATTAGTCTTTAAATAGAAAGGATTGGAGGCCTTTCATCAGCAGGCTTCTCTGCACTCCTTCTTGATTTCTTCGCCTTCTCCTCAGGTAGTTAACGAAAAATCGACTTCTGCAAAAGCACCTTATGAGGATATGAAGCAAGATGAGGACAGGAATCAACGAAACTAGGGAAAATATCAAAATTTAATACAGTCCAATCTTGTTGTCGAATATTTTGATGATTTGGTTGAGACAGACATACTTGGCCGTGCATTGGGTGAGGTTGGCGTCAGTGCAGCAAGTTGAGCGATCGTAGTCAAAAGGATGGTTTTGGCAAAGGTCGCCGCAAGAATACAAGGCCAGTTGAAATGTGGCGATATTATAAATTTGCGATTGGCAATATAGCACTCGAGAGTACAAGTAAGCCGCAATACCAAACAATATGACGCTAAGATAGACCTGGCAAACCACAAGCTTCTTTGTGAGTGAACTGCTGCAAGGCCTCCGATCCATTTATATTTTATTATTAAAGCACCTCAATATCGGTCGGTAAATTCTAACAATATCTCATTTGATTAAGAATGATATCAATTTTTAACTATTAAATCTTTCCTGGCTTTGGCCTGTGAATAATTGTGCTTCATTTGCTACAACTTGGCCTTCTTTTGATTATATTCACTTGCAGTATCATCTATCTTCTTGGCTACTTCTGCGTTGTTTTTGTCGCTCTCGGCCTTGGCGATAAAATTACGATATTTCTTCTTCAGCATCATCACCTATTTTTACAGCTACTCAATCTACTATTACTATCTACAGTTATGCCCTTTCTTCTCAGATTTTATTACCTGCTAGTCATTTAGTTTTCTTTTTTTATTACTTTTGCTTTGGCTTCTTTCCCTTGATTTTTTAGCACTTGAATTTAGATCCTACATTTTCAACGATTTTTTCCTTTCCTTAGAATCTTTAGAATGACTATTCCTTTAAAAAAGGCGGTTTTTCCTATTATGTGTAGAAAAGCTTCTGAGAGATTATAGATGACTATTTTCGAGTTTAAGGAGTTTGGTGGCGACTAGATAGGGAAGGATATACGATATTTGAGATGGGAAGACTGGTGAGGAAGTATTTTATTAACACTTTAAACAATTTCTCTTGCGATGTTCTGGATCTAGTTGAATCTCTCCTAATAGCTCTTGCTAAGTTAATTGATTATTACCACTATTTGGTCAGATCCCCAATCTTAGCTTTGCTCCTTTGGATCAACTAATACATCTACTTGTTCTTCTTCTGCAACTCCCCCACCTATCCCTTCTTTGCTCTGCTGTTACGATTTACCATCGGATTGGGCTCGTTCATTAATAAGCTGTTGTTTTACTTATGGTCTGCCTCTCCCAACTGCTGCTCATGCATTTTAATCCATCTCATATTCACCTTCTTTTCGTTCTCCAGCTTTGCTTATAAGAGCATGGCGGTTTCTTCGCTCTTCGCATTTTTTTATTAAAGATCTCGAAGCTTGCTCTAAAGTTCTTTTATCTTTTATTATCTCTCAAACAATTGTGATGAGCTTATCTATTCGCTTGATTAATCTTTTACTGAGGGCTCATTATTTATCTTATACGAGATTAGTCGAGATACTTATCCTTAGAGTTCTTATATTCGCTCCATAAGCGCAGTGTTTGCTTATTTCAGGCCTTTATTATCCCGCCCTAAATTTTTTATTTACCCTTATCTCGATCTTAAGTTAGCTAACAGTTCAGATAGCTGCGCAGTTTAACTTTGCTATTTTCTCCCCTTTTCTTTGAAAGACTCAGCTTCTTTATTTTTTAGTTTGAGCTATTTGTTTTATCTCTAGAGTTACGTGATTCTTTATTGGAGTGTCCTCATGGCAGATGCAAGGACACTCTTTTCTTCCTTGGAGTGATGACTATTGGAAAGATTGTTCCTTTGTGAATTCGTCCTGTATCGTGACTATGGATGTGGAGTATTCTAATGAAGTTGAGAGATGGTAAACTAGCTGCCTATTGAATAGTTGCTCACTGCATTATTATAAATCCTTTCCTTGGCCCTTCGGATGGAGTTGGTCAGATGCTCCTCAAGGGAAGAAGTGTTAATCAGGCTACTTTAACTATCATTCATTATTCAAATTATATATGCAACAGTAAAATAATTAAAAAAGATAATTGATACAAAGTCATGATTGGCCTGCGTTTTATTAAAATCTATCCAATGGCAAATTCAAACAAGTTGAATGTTGATAATTGCAATATAAGTGGCCATGCTACTTACGCCATAAATATCAATGTAATGGGGATCTATCTTTTTCATATTTTCCAATGTGAAATCTCTTCACTCATAATTCTCTGACGACTTTTCTCCCTTATTTTTCTATCTATGAATCCTATGATGCTATAATTCATATCCAAAGAGCGTTTCCTTTGAACGGTAGCAGTCTTTTTTTCCTAAACAACCATCAATAAGTTAAATTCGTGCTCAATTGAGGGATCTTAAAGTTTGAACTAAGGAGGAAATTCTAATGATTCTAGGGGCCTAGATGAATGGAAATGTACTTAGGACGAGGGGCCTTAATGGAGTTGTCCTCTGTATCAGCATCAAAGCTATATTTGCAATATACCTTCTACTGTGAGTTCATGTGCACCTGCTTAATCAGGAGAGAAAATAATTAAATAAAAAATTGATTAATCAATATTATTTAAAGTAATTACATACTTGTTAAATTACTCGTTTCAACAAAAAACCTACGAACGCAATTCTATACAAGAATAGCTTCCCTCAGTCGATTTAGATCATAATATCTTCAATTAGCGCACTGTTGATGATGGCAGTGAAAGCAGGGTAGGGTCTAATGAATAAAAATAGTTTTTGATCATTTCTTTTTGATGTTGACTAGATTGGAAAAACTAGAAGAGCCTTGACTATTCTTACTCAGCTATTTCTTTAACTATTCGATTATATTTTTCAACTTCAACTTTTAGGACTAGTGCACGATCTTCATATTGTTTATCATCCTATCCTTTTCCACATCAGCCTTACGCGATTATTGCGTTGAGTTATTGATGCTGATGCTTTGGCTACTTTTGGATGAGCACCTAGCATTTGCTGCTTACAACTCCCGCTACAGCTATATTATTTTGCTTGTCAATTAGCTGTTTACCCTTGAGGCCTGCTCGAGGTCGATCCGCATTTAATCATATTTGGTGTACATTATCTATTGTGAATGTATCTATTCTTCAATGATTTTTAATCGGTTTTATAAGCTTTGATTATCAAACCTCAAACTCTATATTTGCTTTCTCAATTCTTTGTTCTATAGCTCCAGTTAAGTGTTTAATGTTGAATAATCGCCATAGGCTTCTTTCTTCTTAAAACTATCTTTTGACTCATACACTTTGCATATCTTTCTTAAGCGAATACATTCATTGAATAGCTTTCGGTTGTCTTCCTGCAGTTTTTTATTAGACTATGTAAGGTTATCGTCGGATTGGGAACTGTATTTTATTCTTGCCTATTGCTTGGATAAATAATTCTGCGTTAGGGGTTGACCAGTTTCCTCTAATTCCTTGAGGATATTAGGCTGGTTAAAGGGGTTCTTTGTGCTCCAGTTTGACTATCTTCTGGATTTGATGAGTGATTCGTCATCTGCGAATACTGGACAAAGCTCATTCCTGGATTCGTCTTGGATCTAGTGTAGCTATTTGAGGCGGTGGAAGATCTTATGAAACTCTTACTGCCCTGTTGAAGCAGGTAAACTAGTGCTCTATCGCTTGCTATTGGAGTTCAAGTTCTGCATTTCGAATAATATAATAGGGTGCATTTAAAAAACGAACTCCTCCCTCACTTCACCCCATGAAATAGAATCAATTACAGAATTATAGGATTTATTGGAATTAGCTAGTTTATTCTTACTCTGATTAATAATTTATTATTGGACGGAAATGAAGGAGTCCAAATTAGAATAGAGCAATGTGCCAATTAAGTAGGTTTTATCAATCATGACAAATGCGAATCCAGAAGAATAACAAAAATCTAACTATGGCCCTTTCCCATCACCATAACATTATGAACTCCATCAGTCATTGTTTATCCTTTAAGACCTAGCTAAGCAGCAAGGATACACTGTACATTATAGCTAAAAAACTCTCTATTTTGGCGGAACCTACAAAGGAATGAAGCATGGATTCGGTGTATATTTAACAGAGGACACAACTTATTAAGGATAATTTAGTCTCAACTTCAAATGCGGGAAAGGATACCAAAAGTTCCCAAATGGCTCAGTTTATTTTGGGGACTTTCAAAATAATAGGACTCATGGTGAAGGAACTTTAAAGTATAATGATGAGTATTATATTGGAGATTTTCAGAATGGATCAATGTAAGGTGACGGAATGTGGAGAAATAGTGAAGGAGATAAGTACATAGGGCAGTGGAAGAGCAATAAAGCTCATGGATATGGAATTTACATTACTAAAGCAAGTCATTATCAAGGTATTTTGCATTACTATTAAGGCTATTTTTCAAAGTTTGTTAAACAAGGGTAAGGCTTAGAGTCATTTAAAAATGGAGATGTTTATAAAGGGTTTTATTAAAACGGAAACCCACACGGATACGGCGAGTATACTTGGAAAGATGGCTCTGTGTACAAGGGAGATTTTGTTCAAGGACTGAGACATGGGAAGGGAGAATGGACAAGTTTCAACGGAGACCATTACGAAGGCTAGTTTAAAAATGATAAGAAGAATGGTAATGGGATATTTGATTGGGAGAACGGAAATAGATATAAGGGGGAGTTTATTAATGATGCAAGATAAGGAGAAGGATAGATGACATGGAAAGATGGGAGTTCGTATAAAGGTGACTGGAAAAAGGGTCTTCCTAACGGAATTGGTATCTATTTGTATTATTTAGGAACTTTTAAAGTAATGGGAGAGAAGGCTAAAACTGGACTATTTTAAAATAATATACTTGTAAAATAGATTAAAAGTCATGATTATAATGAATAAAGTCCTAAAAGATAACCATTTGTCTTGTCAGTGATTCCTGAGCTTTCAAGAAAGGTAAGTTTTGGTAGAAAGACTTATAAAAGCAAAAACATACGATCAAGAGTGACAAATGATACTTCATTGGGATGGAGAACAGGTCGCAAATGATATTTTTTAGTCTGATTTACATATTTTTTCAATTACTAATTGTAAATGATCCTATGAAAAATATAAACATCAATCAACAGCATTTTTATTTTTTTCGTTGTACCTTTACCTCCTTTCTCTTCAAGAAAAAACTTGTGGTCCTTTATTGCTTATAGACTGCCATAACTGAGGATCTCTCGGATAAATTCTATTTCGTTCCTGCTTTTGTAATCTATTCGTTAAAAGAGTTGGTAGTACTTGTGAAAGAGTTTGCGGTTAAATATTACTGTGAGCTGTCTATCAAAGCAGATAGGGTGAAAAAGGATTGTTCAACAAGCTAACCTGTAATGGCGCACGTTTATATGAAATATATTCCCTTCTTAGTGCACCACTAATGGATTTACTCGATTGATACAGCTCGCTAAAGGTCTTTTTTGTTCCCTAAGAGCAAATAGTTAGCACTAGGAGCCCGTTTAATAGCAAGCTCATACCAGATATTCTTTATATTTTCCCAGCTCTCTCGATTAGATAAATCGAATACTAGAATGACTCCTTGGCAAGATTTGAAGTAGGTGGCGACAATTGACCTAAATTTTTCCTGGCCTGCAGTATCCCAAATGCAGAGCTTGATTTCTTTGTCGTGAAGCTTTATCATCTTATATCGATAGTCAATGGTGGTCATTTCTTCACTACAAGCTTCCTAATTGTAAATATAGCGAAGGAAGATGGAAGTTTTGCCCACATTGCTGTCTCCCACAAGGATGATCTTATACTTGGGACCGTTGAAGACTGATTTTTATGACGACATTAAATAAAATAAACATTAGAACTCTAATTATAATTCTCTATATCTCACAACTTATTACGTAATATTATAAGAAAATTTAGCTCAAACACGTAAGGTAATTTTATCTTTAAGCTCTATGTGTGGGGATAAAAGAATTATTTGTGTTTCTAGTTAATAAATTATTCCTTATATGTAAGTCGATTAGAAGTTACTTAAAAAAGCAAGCCGCTCCGCCAAATACACTCACAATTCATAGCAAGCCCAAAAGATCAAACAGATGGAAGATTTACTCAGGATTGATTTAATCACGCTTCCTAATAAAAAGACTGTTGACAGCAAATTAAGAGATTAATCTTCCAGGCAGGCATCAAGAAAAAGTCATAAATCTCTTGCTGTCAATATCCAAAAAATAGATAAAGCGTTGCAAGCAAAACTAACAAATCCAAAATAAGTATCAAAGACGCCAAATATTGCTACAAATGCGAAAGAGAAATAGGAGGTAAAAACAGTAAACATTCAGAATTAAAAGCACTAATAGTCAATAAGAAGCGCTTCATATTAGTACGAGTATGTCGAAAAGAAACTCAAAGTTGGCAAAAAGACAAAAAGTAACGCCATGAAAGAATTCATTCTTTAAACCCTAAATAAGGCCAAAGCATAGGGAAACTGCCTAATCATTCACAAGGGAACTGCTCAGTCCAACTATTCTCCCTTCGGTATAAAGAAAGAGGAAGCTTCCAAGAAGACAAAATAATAGTATCCGTTAGTATTAGTGCAAGCAGGCAATGCTGATAGGAGAGAGAAGAAAAGTATATTTGGAGGGAGTTCTAAGAAGATAAATAAGAATGGTGGTAGTAAATCAACAGCAATAAATCTTCCAACTGTGAACAAGAAGTGGGTGAAGATGGCAAGGGAGTATGAGAAGAAAGGCAAGAAACAATAGAAGGACGAGATGTAGGTAATTGAATAGAAGATATAAGCGAATGAGGATGAGAAGATGGAATAGATAAAAGAGGAGATTTACTAATCAATGGTGCCAAATTAGTCCATCATCAGATAATAAATAATAAGTAAATAGTGATATTTTTCATACCTTATCAACCTATTCTTTGAACGGCTGTATATTAAGGGTTTATAAGCTTGCTGGGACATTTTCGAGAAGACTATTTATAAACTTAAGGGCAAGCTCTTCCTACTTATTTTATCGTACTTATGGCACTATCGTGCAAAGGCTATTTAGTACAGGTATTAGCTTATGAAAATCGTCAGCGAGAAAGGATGAATAGTCAGCCTACCAGTTGTATTCCCCAATTGGCTACAACTAATCTTCTTTTATTTCAATCTATTTAGACTTTTCATTCACAGTAATAAAAGTTTGGTTGAACAAATCGTACTAGGTAATCTTAATAATCTTGTTTACGTGGGCACTGCTTTTGTAGATTTAAAAGTTTTGCTAGGTTAACAAGATTTATCTGCCATGCTGCATGACGAACATATCAAAAGGATTTTCACTAATCTTGTAGAGTTCCTTTACTTTGGATCGAATGCTCTCGAAAGAAGTGGCCTGTTCAATTTAAAACATATGTCTTTTCTATTTCTGGGATGTTTGGAGGTGAAGGAATATGAGGGTGGTTTTGCCAAGTTGCATAGCAAGTATTATAAGACTGTCTTAATTAATGCTGGGAATATGAATTAATAAATATTGTTGGATATTAAATAATAATATATTTTATACCATAAATGGGTGCACACAAGACCCTGCTGATGAAGAAGAGATTGGCGAAGACCCAAAGGCAAAACAGGCCACTCCCCAACTGGTTCAGATACAAAACTGATAACAAGATCAGGTACAACGCCAAGAGAAGACACTGGAGAAGAACCAAACTTAAAATATATTGATCATCTTCATTTCATTATCAACTATTGCATCAAACAAGTATCATACAACAAATATACTCGTCATCTATCACATTCATCTAACCATCTATTCCTTCACTCATACTCTTGGGTTGCCAATATTTGTAATAATTTTCTCAAAGAAATTTTCAACAATCAATCGATTGTTATCTTAGCCACATTGATAGTTAATTTAATATTGAGGATTATAGTTTCTGAGATGGCCTAGATCTAAGAATACAAATAAAGCATCACATAAAATCTCAATAACCTCGAGAACTTAATCAACAAATCTCCCCTCTTCAACACTGACCCAACCAAATGGAGAAATCAAATCAATGGACTCACCAAATAGATTAAAAAAGAACTATTCATACTCTAAGACGAAGTCAAGGAACTCACTCCTTCACAAGCTTCGCATTACGTGGGCTCGATCAAGAGTTTCAAGAAAAAACTAGACAAACTATAGAATGATTCAACCCGAAGATAGAGAGGAGAATCTACCCTTAGCGGATTGATCCAAAGACCTCCTATTATTCAGACTGCCGAATAGAACCGAATGAACGCAATACAATAGGTGATGAATAAAGGAGACTTAGCTCAGTAGCAAACTAAGAATTCCCTCAAAGAGATGAACCAGATGGTGGAGCGGGGAATACAAATGGCTGCAGATATTAACGTAGAGCTCAACAGACAAATATAGCAGTTAGATAGAATGAACGATAAGGTGAAAGACACGGAGTCTACTTTGAAGAAGGCTCAGAAGAATATTGTCTACTTCGCAAGAGCTTTGGAGTGTGATCTATGCATGGCTGGATTGCTTGTCCTCATCTTGCTTGCCTTAGTCACCGTCATTGCTCTAGCAGTAAAAAAAGGACAGAAATGATGATTAGCTTACATTCTTATTCAAAAATGAAACCAAGCACTCATTAATATTTAATATCGAATATATGCCACCTAAAAAAATATAACCTAAATAAGAGCCAAAGAAGGAAGTTAAATAACCACCAAAAGCATAAACCAAAAAATGTATAAAATATACTTAAATTAGAGCCTGAGAAGAACCCAAAAAATGCAAAAGAATAGCCCAAAAAGGATGGGAAAGGATCCATAGAAAAAGTAACCAAAGATACTAAGCCAAATTAAAAACAATAACTGAAAGCAAGTGACAAAAAATAAGAAAAGAAAGATGATAAGAAACCTGCTGATAAAAAATAAAATCCAAAAGACGCAAAACCTCAATAAAAAGATGCAAAAAAGGATAGTAAAGTACCCGAGAAAAAGGAAAAGTAATAACCACCATCAAATAAAAAGGATACTAAATCTATAGCCAAACCTGATAAAGCAGTAAAATAAGAGTAGAAACCCAAAAAAGATGGGAAGGAACCAATCGTGAGCAAAGATACAAAGGCAAAATAAATCCCCAACAGGCATGCAGAATAGAAGATATAAAAAGATAGAAGCCCCTCCAAAGGTATATGCTATAATACAAAGCAATAATAAACAAAATGGATGAGCCGTAGTAAAAGATCGAAAGGACCAAAGGCGATGACTACCTCATTAAAGATACTGGATTGTTGTAGGCATATTAGCAGTTCTTAAGGACTATCTGCAAGTACGGACTTCCAACTGGTGATATCTACTAATTTGCTGCACAACAAATATAAAAGTTCGAAAGGAAAAAGAAGGCTAAGGAGCTCAAGCTTAAGGCAGAAATGTAGATAAGGAAAGCTGCAAGTCGAAGACCATTGAAGTAGGAGAGCAAACCCTAAGACTTCTAGCATTGATACTGGAACAGTATTTTTATCTTATTACATCAAACAATAGTCTTGAATGAGAATGCCTCAAAGATAAGAGTTGAGGGATAAATTTATTGGTAATATCAATAAAATCTATTCAATATTCTATTGTAGGAATAAAATAGCGAAAGAAGAAATAAATATTGCTCATCTAAACTAATTAAATTGGCTATAGCTAAGCACATAAGACGATAGAATGAGATTAAGGTAAAGCAGTGATACTTGAATGAAGAGAGGGTGTGGGTTGGAGGGTATGGCTATTTACATATTCTATGCACTGTTTATAATAATAAGAAATATTGAAATGGGATGTGGAGCAGTTTGTGGAGTAGAAGCACCAACATCAAATCAACAGGCACTCTATTCGCTAAACAAAATACGATAATTATCAACACAGCTTAAAATCAGTCCCCCACTTCTAACTGAAGCGGCATTTCGACAGTTCTCATCTATCTTATAACACCCTCAAAACCCCTATATTCTGCGCGTAGGCGAAAGGGTTGGTTCCTAGGATGAGATCGAGATTGAGATAATGTAGAAATGGAAATTTCTATTGTACGGTTTGGACAAAGATGACTAAATCTACAAAAGGTGTGTGAATTTTTAAGTTAGAAACCGAATTTAATAAGTAACAAATTCCTAAAACCTCATCAACAACCTTCCCCTCACCAATAACAAGTCATATCATTAGCTCAAGCCAAATACGCAGTACCACGAATGCTTTACTCAAATTGAGAAGGACCTTAATCGAACATTCGAGTTCAAGCAGTAAAAAAAGAAAATATTCTAAAATATACTCAAAAGAATCTCCAACTACTTCCCCTCCATGGGATACACTCAAGGAGTCAACTTTGTTGTCGGATATCTCCTCATCGCTGGATACTCTTAGTCTGATGCATTCTGGATGTTTGTGCACTTGGCCATAAACCGAAGATATTTGTTGCTGGGGCTGTATGAAGACGGATTTCCTCTTGCTTACATTTACACTACTATCTTTAAGAAAATGCTTCAGAGAATGGATAAGCAACTTTACAATCATCTGTACTGTAACTTGATGCTTGACTAATCAATCTGGATCTTCAAGTGGTTTATTACATACTATATCTACAGCTTCCCCTTCAGCACCATCAAGTACATCTGGAATCTTGTAATTGAGCTGGGGGGAATCGCTTTGGTGTACTACGCGATTGCCTTTGTTATGCATATTCGATCCCATCTTCTCAAAATAGAAGATCCTTGCGATATAAGCGAGTTCTTTCAAGGATTCAAGGACCTCCATCGATTCAACGAGCTTATCAAAATCAATCAAATCATTTAGAAAGTATATTAAATGAAACTGACTAAATAGGATTTGGCAGAGGTTTCAACCTTGCATCCCAGTTTTTACCAAAATTATTACTCTAAAATTTTGACAGACAGCGTAAATAAAGAAGAACTTCACAGTTGGTATTAAAAGCTGATAAAGTAGAGAAAATAGTTCAAAGAGAATGAAATATAAAAACAAAGCCAACTAAGTCATCTTCCGTAAAAGCTGAAAAGCTAATACTTGGATCTATAAAAGAGCATTACAATACTATAAGAAAAGATAATAAGAAACTAATCAATAAAACTGAATCGAGTGGCGAGCCAATAGGAAAAGAACTATTTCTAAGATCTAATTATAGATGAACCCATTCAAATATAGCTGAAAGATAAGGCAGAACCGTAGTATGAGTTGGAATCGAAGGCAAGGATTGCCACTAAAATGTCATATGACATGGAGGAATCAATCAATGAAGTAGAGAATTAGTCAGACAGCAATTCTTCACAAATAGAATAAGCCTCATATCGCCTTCCCTATGAGGAAAGCAACATGAAGAAAAAGAAAGAGGCTAGGGAAGAAACTGCCTACCCTCTAAAGATTAATACTATAATTGGGCAAATAGATATACGCAAAAGTGGGAAAGAGAGCAGTATTAAAGCAAGCATTATAAAGATTGACAACAACAACCATAAAAGAGGGCTGGCACTTGCTGGAGAAAATATTCTATGTAACCTAAGTGTTACGAATTCTCACTATTCCAGTAGTTAGTCGAAGAATCCCAGCTTTAAACCCAAAAAACATAAGGAAAATAACATGGCCCGCCATCATAAAATTGCGAAGGTCAAGACGTAAGAGATGAGTCAACCTTCAATCGAACCATCGAGCTCTAGATAGTCGTCCTTGGATTATAAGACAGATAAATAAAGTTTCTCAGGAATGACTTATCGTTAGAATGCCAATAATCAGACAGTCTTACATGAGATCAACGAGGATCGCAAAAGTCAACAGGATTTTATGGTTAATTCTCAAGGACCTAAAAAGATTATGGATGAGCCTTCCAAATAGCTCACATCATAGGTATAACTATTCAATGGAGTGGGACTTTTCAAGAAAAAGAAAAATTACAACAGAAACAGTAGCCTTTTTCTTTGATTTTGATTATAAAAATGATAAAAATAATTTACTTTCATTTATTTGTATATTACTTTATAAGTATAAATAAAAATGGTCAGATTTTTACATT
>JACCDV010216143.1_pt1 | contig 12937 bp, 11 predicted proteins | sample 7446131 | NCBI WGS metagenome assembly JACCDV01 (sample SAMN15323448, study PRJNA562643) | freshwater metagenome | isolation source: river surface water | place: USA:Blue River Watershed | collected 2017-08-17 | reverse complement strand
GGCCATAGATCACGAACAGCCCAAACAGTACCTTCGGCGGATCGCTGGACACGGCCACGAACACCAGCGCAATCAGGAAAATCGCGATGAACGGCACCGACTTCCTGTAATTCACGTCCTTGAAACTGTAGAACGGCACATTGGTCACCATGGTCAGACCCGCATACACGGTAATGACCCAGGACAGCCAGTTGAAGTCCGCGCCCGCAATGCGCAAGTCATCCATCAGCCAGATGAAACCGGCCACCAGTGCGGCCGCCGCCGGGCTGGGCAGCCCCTGGAAGAAGCGCTTGTCGACGACACCGATGTTGGTGTTGAAGCGTGCCAGACGCAGTGCCGCACCGGCACAGTAGATGAAGGCGGCCAGCCAGCCCAGCTTGCCCATGCCGCGCAGCGCCCATTCATAGACGATCAGCGCCGGCGCAGCACCGAAAGACACCATATCCGACAGGCTGTCGTACTGTGCACCGAATTCGCTCTGGGTATTGGTCAGGCGCGCGACACGACCATCGGTCGCATCGAGCACCATGGCCGCGAAGATCGCAACCGCGGCATTCGTGAACTGCTGGTTCATCGCCATCACGATCGCGTAAAAGCCGCAGAACAGCGCCGCGGTCGTGAATGCATTCGGCAGCAGGTAGATTGCGCGACCGCGCATGGGCGCAGGCGCGGCCCCGGTGGCTGACGTATCCGCCTGCACCGGTGCACGGCGCAACGGCAACCGGTTCAGGCGAAACGGCTTCGCAGCGGTTTTCGCCTTGTTCTTGCGATGGCTGAAGATGGGCATGGGCCTATGTTACCTGAGCAGCGAAGCCAGACGCGCGCGCCGGCTCACAGCTCGGCCAGAATGGTTTCGGTCGCCGACACCTTGTCGCCGACCGTCACGCGCGGGCGCGCGGTCAGCGGCAGGTACACATCGACGCGCGAACCGAAACGAATGAAGCCATAGCGCTGGCCACGCGCCAGCGTGTCACCGGCGCCGACGTAGCACAGGATGCGGCGCGCGACGAGGCCTGCCACCTGCACGAAGGTCACGGTCGCGCCATTGGCGGCGGTCACCACCACCGCATTGCGCTCGTTTTCGGTCGATGCCTTGTCGAGGTCGGCATTGACGAACTTGCCCGGGAAATATTCGACCTTCTCGATCTTGCCATCCACCGGCGAACGGTTTGAATGGACATTGAACACGTTCATGAACACGCTGATCTTCAGCGCTTCGCGGCCCGCATACGGATCCTGCGCCTTTTCGACCACGACGATGCGGCCATCGGCTGGCGACAGCACCGCGTTCGGGTCTTGCGGAATGGTACGTGCCGGGTCACGGAAGAACTGCAACACGAATACGGCAATGACCCAGAACGGCCAGGACCAGCCGCCAAGGTATTGGGTAGCGACCAGCGCGGCAACGACAGCAATGCCGAGGAAGGGCCAGCCCTCGCGGGCGATGATGGGGTGCGGGTAATTATTCAAAGCAACTCCGGAGACAAACGGCCGGCCGACCCGGGAATGGCGACCACAGCAAGTTTGGTTTTTCTTATTGGAAACAACAAAAATGACCCGACATTGTAGCGCCTGCTGACCTTTCGCGGCGCGCCGGCAGTGCGGCTTACGCCTGCGCGCCGTGGGATCTACCTGAACATTTGTTCCATCAGCGCCACCGATCGTCCACCACCCTTTTGCACAGGACGAAATGCCATGACCATCCAGACCTCGCTTCAAGCCTTGCGGATATTCCATCAGGCCCAAGCCGATCCGAACGTCGACCTCGCAGTGACTTCCAGCGGGGAAGTAAGGATCGCCACCCTGTTCGACCGGGCTATTAACAAAATCACCGACATGTTCCGCATCAGTTCGGTTGAACACCGCCGCGAACAGGCACGGCAGACCATACGCGACAAGTTCGCCTCCGAGATAAGTGTGCTCGGGAGAGACTTATCAACCCCCCAGAACCATCTGATGTTTGGCCTGTTGGAAAAGATGATCGCCGGCCAGGACGAAAGCAAGGCTCTCGGTGAGTTGACGACACCACCCATCGCAGCCGCATTACGCCATATACGGGAGATCAGCGATATCGCGCCCGGCAAGGATGTCCGTATCGCTTGGCAAGCCATGACTGAGCGGATCGCGGACAACAAGGCACCCGACATGACGTTCGCACGCGAGGTTGCGCGGCTGACCGCAGAACACCAGCAAAAATTACACATGGATAGCAAAAGTGCCTACCGAATGGCCTACAACGCTGCGGCACTGCACAAGCGTTACGGGATCGAGACCGCAGACGCGCGCGAGATTCTGCAGATTTCGGGGCAACTGATTGTTCGCCACGGCTTCGAGAACGATGCGGCATTGACGCTGGCGATTGACCTGCTGATTCCGCTACGAAAAGCAGGTATCAGCATGATTGGCCTCGGGCGCGTGCTGAGGGCTGTGCAAGCTCAGTTACCCGAACTGGCGCACTGCAGTCCACGTACGCGCATCAGCGCCGCCCTCTGCTATGTGCAATTGCAGGATGTATCCTCGGGTGTCGACAAGCCCATCGAAGAGATCCGGCACAGACTGGCCGACCTGAAAGTGTTGCAGGGTCTGATGCCGCGCGGCTGCGTGATCGACCAGATTCATCAAGGCTGCCATGTGAGAGGGAAGACTGCGCTCGACAGCGAAGGCCTGGAGTCGCTGTGCGATAGCACGGCAAGCCTGGCTACCGATTACAAGACGTTTGATGGCAGTGAGGTCACTACCAGGTTGCCGGCCGAATTTCGGCAGTTCGAAAAGCAATTCGTCAAAGATATCGTTCGTGACCGTAACTTTGCGTTCGAGCTGAAACATAACGGGCTGCCAGATACTGGCTTTGCGTCCGTCGAGAAGGAGCGCCGCCAGGCGCCCGAGGCCCTTACAGAACAGGCATATGCTGACTGGGCAAGAGGCTATCAAAGTCACGCAGGCTCGATAAATGCTGCCGGTGCACTTTCTCGTTTGCAGTCGCAAACGATCTTTGCCGACATCGATAAAGTCACCGCTGATCGACTGAAAAATGCCGATGGTTACGCAACCAAAGCCTATGGGGATCCAAAGACTACCCGAATACAGTTTGTTGCAGACCGACGTGACGGTGATGGTGAAGCACACATGGATTTACGGTCGAGGCAATTCGTTGATGCTCGAGTCCTGGTCGCCGACCCGACGGGCAGCGGGCAAGGCGCACTCCAACGTGTCCAGGTTCAACTCATGTTGCTCCCGAGCGGGGAATGGCTACCGTCCATGCAAGGTCCTGTCGCTGCACTGATGCGTGACTGTGCGGCTTCCATACCCATCGAAGCTCTGGATGAAGGCAGCACCGCGGCCAGCGTGAAACAACTGGTCGAGACCTGGGACCTGGTACCCGACTGGGACGCCTGGATGCAAAACCGCGCACCCTTGCTGTAAACCTCCGCTGAGCACGTAAAAAAAGCTGTCCAAGTGGACAGCTTTTAGCGCGAGCGCGGGGAGCGCTTGCAAGCGCTTCCCGCATGATGCCCGATGGTGTCAGCAGAAGCTCAGTTCTTCGACTGGTCGACCATCTTGTTTTTCGCGATCCAGGGCACGTGAGCCCGTAAAAAAAGCCACACCTGCGTGTGGCTTTCAGGGCGAGCGCGGGGTGCGCTTGCAAGCGCTTCCCGCATGATGCCGACGAACTTGTTAGTACTTAGTTCTTCGACTGATCTACCATTTTATTTTTCGCGATCCAAGGCATCATCGCCCGCAGTTTCTCACCTACCACTTCGATCTGATGCTCGGCATTCAGGCGACGGCGCGAGATCAGGGTCGGTGCACCGGCCTTGTTCTCGAGGATGAAGCTCTTCGCGTATTCGCCGGTCTGGATGTTCTTCAGGCACTCACGCATCGCATTCTTGGTGTCTTCGGTCACGACGCGCGGGCCGGTCACGTACTCGCCGTATTCCGCATTGTTCGAGATCGAATAGTTCATGTTGGCGATGCCGCCTTCGTAAATCAGGTCGACGATCAGCTTCAGTTCGTGCAGGCACTCGAAGTACGCCATTTCCGGCGCATAGCCGGCCTCGACCAGGGTCTCGAAACCGGCCTTGATCAGCTCGACCGTACCGCCGCACAGCACAGCCTGTTCGCCGAACAGATCGGTCTCGGTCTCTTCGCGGAAGTTGGTCTCGATGATGCCGGCACGGCCGCCGCCGTTGGCCATCGCGTACGACAGCGCGACGTCACGGGCGCGGCCCGACTTGTCCTGGTACACGGCAACCAGGTGCGGCACGCCGCCGCCCTGGGTGTAGGTCGCACGCACGGTGTGGCCCGGAGCCTTCGGCGCGACCATGATCACGTCGAGGTCGGCACGCGGCACGACCTGGCCGTAGTGCACGTTGAAGCCGTGCGCGAAGGCCAGCGTGGCGCCCTGCTTCGCATGCGGCGCGACGTTCTCGGCATACACCTGCGCGATGTTCTCGTCCGGCAGCAGGATCATGATGACGTCGGCCGCCTTCACTGCGTCATTCACTTCAGCCACTTTCAGGCCGGCCTTCTCGACCTTGGCCCACGAAGCGCCGCCCTTGCGCAGGCCAACGGTCACGTTGACGCCCGATTCGCTCAGGTTCTGTGCATGGGCATGGCCCTGCGAGCCGTAGCCGATGATGGCGACATTCTTGCCTTTGATCAGGGAGAGGTCGCAGTCCTTGTCGTAGAAAACTTTCATGATTTTTCCGTAATAAGTAGTGAGGTTTCGGGGTTCAGACTTTCAGGATGCGCTCGCCACGGCCAATGCCTGAGCCGCCGGTACGGACGGTCTCGAGGATGGCGGTGCGATCGATCGCATCGATGAAAGCGTCGAGCTTGGATTTGTTGCCGGTCAGTTCGATCGTGTAGGTCTTTTCGGTGACGTCGATGATGCGGCCGCGGAAAATGTCCGTGGTGCGCTTCATTTCTTCGCGTTCCTTGCCGACCGCACGCACCTTGATGAGCATCAGCTCACGCTCGATGTGTGCGCCTTCGGTCAGGTCGACGACCTTGACGATTTCGATCAGCCGGTTCAGGTGCTTCGTGATCTGCTCGATCACATCATCGGAGCCACTGGTGACGATGGTCATCCGCGACAGCGTCGCGTCTTCGGTCGGCGCGACGGTCAGGGTCTCGATGTTGTAGCCGCGGGCCGAGAACAGGCCCACCACGCGCGACAGTGCGCCGGCTTCGTTCTCAAGCAGTGCAGAGATGATGTGTCGCATTACAGGTCCTCCGAGCCGAGCAGCATTTCCGTCAGGCCCTTGCCGGCCTTGACCATCGGCCACACGTTTTCATCACGGTCGGTGATGAAGTTCATGAAGACCAGCTTGTCCTTCATCGCGAATGCATCGCGCAGCGAGGATTCGACATCGCCCGGCTTGGTAATCGTCATGCCGACATGACCAAACGATTCGACCAGCTTGTCGAAGTCGGGCAGCGAATCCATGTAGGACTCGGAGTAACGCGAGCCGTAGTCGATCTGCTGCCACTGGCGGACCATGCCGAGATAGCGGTTGTTCAGCAGGATGATCTTCGGCGTCAGGTGGTACTGACGGCAGGTCGCCAGCTCCTGAATGCACATCTGGATCGATGCCTCGCCGGTGACGCACGCGACATCGATGCCCGGGTTGGCCAGCTGCACACCCATCGCATATGGCAGGCCGACACCCATCGTGCCCAGGCCGCCGGAGTTGATCCAGCGACGCGGCTTGTCGAAACCGTAGTACTGCGCAGCCCACATCTGGTGCTGGCCGACGTCGGAGGTGATGAAGGCGTCACCCTTGGTGACTTTCCACAACGTCTCGATCACTGACTGCGGCTTGATGACTTCGGTCGAGGTCGGGTACTTCAGGCACTCGCGGCCACGCCATTCGTTGATCTGTTTCCACCAGCTCGCGATCGCGGTCGCGTTCGGCTTGGTCTCGGCCGCCTCGAGCTGCGCCAGCAAGTCCTGCATCACATCCTTCACGTTGCCGACGATCGGAATGTCGACCTTCACGCGCTTGGAGATCGACGACGGGTCGATGTCGATATGGATGATCTTGCGCGCGACCTGCGCAAAGTGTTTCGGGTTGCCGATCACGCGGTCATCGAAGCGCGCACCGATCGCGATCAGCACGTCGCAGTGCTGCATCGCCATGTTGGCTTCATACGTGCCATGCATGCCCGGCATGCCGACGAACTTGTCGCTCGACGCACGGTAGCCACCGAGGCCCATCAGCGTATTGGTGACCGGGTAGCCGAGCATGTCGACCAGCTTGTTCACTTCCGGTGCGGCGTCGGCCAGGATCACACCGCCACCGGTGTAGATCATCGGGCGCTCGGCCTGCAGCAGCAGCTGCACCGCCTTGCGGATCTGGCCCGCATGGCCCTTGTCGACCGGCTTGTACGAGCGCATCTCGACCGTCTTCGGATAGTCGAAGGTGGTCTTCGCGATCGTGATGTCCTTCGGAATATCGACCAGCACCGGGCCCGGACGGCCGGTGGTCGCGATGTAGAACGCCTTCTTCATCGTCTCGGCCAGGTCCCTGACATCCTTGACGAGGAAGTTGTGCTTCACGCACGGGCGCGTGATGCCGACAGTGTCGCATTCCTGGAAAGCATCCTGGCCGATCGCATGCGTCGGCACCTGCCCCGTAATGACCACCATCGGAATGGAATCCATGTAGGCGGTGGCCAACCCGGTCACTGCATTGGTGACGCCGGGGCCGGAAGTGACCAGTGCCACGCCCACCTTGTTCGAGCTGCGCGAATACGCATCGGCGGCGTGGATCGCTGCCTGCTCATGACGCACGAGGATATGCTGGAACTTGTCCTGCTTGAATATCGCGTCGTAAATATAGAGAACTGCGCCGCCGGGATAGCCGAACACATGGTCGACGCCCTCTTCGGCAAGACAGCGCACGACGATGTCGGCGCCGGTGATTTCGGAACTCATGCTACGTCCTTTCAAGGCCCATTGGGAAATTGATCGGATGTTCTCCCCTGCGGAAGCGCTCGCATGCACTCTCTGATGGCGTCCCTTCTTTGTGCGGTCACGCCGATCCGTCCTGCGCACTACAGCGCATTTCAAACCGACGCTCAACGCGACTCGTTCAGCCTTCGTTGGAGTTGCAGGTTCACGTTTCCTCACGCTTGTGGCGTGGGCTAGAACAAACAGCTTTCAGATGAAAGAGGCGGGTGTCTGGCGGCCTCATGCGCCGGCCGGACTACGCCAAAAAATACCCCTCGCGGTAGCGAGGGGAACGTTACGTTAATGCGTTGCAGCAGCAAGGTCAAGGAAAATCTTGGAAAAAGCCAATGAAATCAATCGTTTTGGGCCGATCTGGCGGCTTCTGGCGGTGCGGTGCGGCGCACGAATGCCGGGCTGGCAGCGCAAGCGCTTACAATGCCGGTCTCTGATTGCACCACCCCACCATCGTGACCAACACCCCGCCGCCTACCCCCGATCCCGCCGCGGAAACCGCTGCGGATCCTGTTACGCCTGCCGATGCCCGCGAATCCCCCGCAGACCCGAGCGCAGCGCTGCCGGCACCGACCGCGCCGCTGAAGAACCGGCTGCTGTGCATGGTGTACGAGGCGATGCTGCTGTTCGGCGTGCTGTTCCTCGCCACCTGGCTGTTCTCGACCCTGCTGCAGCAGCGCCATGCGCTGTACCTGCGCGATGCGCTGCAGGACTGGCTGTTCGTGGTGCTGGGCGTGTATTTCGGCTGGTTCTGGACCCATGGCGGGCAAACGCTGGCAATGAAGACCTGGCGCATCCGCGTGATCGGGCTCGATGGTCAGACCATCACCTGGCGCCGGGCGCTGGTGCGCTACCTGATGGCCTGGGGCTGGTTCCTGCCGGGGCTTGCGCTGGCGCGCGCGATCGGCGCGCAAGGCTGGATGCTGTTGCTGCTGCCGGCGCTGAATGTGCTGCTGTGGGTGCTAGCCTCAAAGCTGCACGGCGACCGCCAGTTCCTGCATGACCGGCTGGCCGGCACGCGGGTGGTGCTGCATCGCGTGTGATTGCGACCCTTACGCGCTATGTCATCCTGCTGCAGCTGGCGACGCTGGCTGCGCTCAGTGTCCTGCTGCTGCATGTTGAGCTGATTTCGTCGCCACCGCTGGCCGTGCTGGCGAGCGCCGCACTGCTGACCTCGCTGCGCGCAGCCATCATCGTCAACAACTACGTGTTATCGGGTGCACTGACCCAGCGCATGGGCGATGGCTCGCGCGCGCCGCTGCTGCCGCTGGCAGCACGCATCGTGCAGGAATTCATCTGCAGCATGCGCTGCTGGTTCCTGTTGTTCCCGTTCGCACGGCCAAGGCTGATCGCGCTGCCCGCAGACCGCAACTATCCGGTCTTGCTGCTGCATGGCTTTGGCGCCAACAGCGGCTTCTGGCGACCCCTGTCGGCACGACTGCGCGCAAGCGGCATCAGCCACGCGAGCATCGATCTCGAACCGGTACTGGGCAGCATCGATGACTATGCAGACCTGATCGATGCGCAGGCCAGGGGGCTGTGCGATGCGACCGGCGCCACACAGCTGATCGTCGTCGGTCACAGCATGGGCGGCCTGGCGGCGCGCGCATGGATGCGCCGCCACGGCAGCGTCGCTGCAACACGCGTCGCGCGGCTGATCACGCTCGGCACGCCGCACTTCGGCAGCTGGCTGGCCAGCTATGGCGCAGGCCGCAATACACGGCAGATGGTACCGCCCGGCGACGATGCCGATGCATGGCTGAACCGGCTCGCCGCCTCGGAGACACCGGCACTGCGCGAGCGGATACTGTCGATCTGGTCACGCCATGACAACATCGTGTCGCCACAGCAGTCTGCGGTATTGCCGGGAGCGGAGCATGTCGCGCTCGACCTCGTGGGCCATGTCGCGCTGGGATTCGACCCTGCCGTGCTCGACAGGGTGATACAGGAAATTACTTCAGCCCGTCAAAGCAAGTCGACAGCATGAAGTCGACCACCTTGTCGTCATCGTATTGTTCGTTCAGGCGCAGATAGTCCACGGTCGGATCGCAGGAACGTGCATAGACCGTGAACAGCACCACATCGGTCGGCAGATCGGCGCGAATCGCGCCCTCGCCGCGTGCTTTTTCGATCAGCTCGCCCATCAACTCGTTGAGGTCCATCAGGCGGCTGATGTAGCGCGGGTTGTTCAACAGCGCATCACGCAGGCTGTTGTTCTCGGCAGGCAAGGTCGGCAGGCCGCCTTTCATGCGCGTTTCGAGCGCCCACTTCAGCACCGACTTCAATTGCTCGATCGCAGACGCATTGACCGGCAGGCCGCGCACGAAAGCCAGCGTGTTTTCCAGCAAGCGGATCATCGCCGCTGCAGCCAGTGCTTCCTTCGACGGGAAATGCTTGTACAGACTGGCCTTGGCAATGCCGACTTCGGCAGCGACCTCGTCCATCGTCATCAGGTCGTAGCCTTTCTTCGCGAGCAAGGTATTGGTCGCGTCGACGATCGCATTCTCTCGAACGATAAGTTGTTGCTGCTTGAACGAGAGTTTGGGTTCCGTACTCATTAGTTAGGAAAAAGGCTACACGGTTTTGAACTTTGGCGATTATACGGCAGCCGAATCAGGGATGCAGGCCTTATTGTTGAGGCAATGACCGAAAGATGACAGTTTCCCCGAGCAAAATTTTCTCCGAGCAAAGGCGGTGGGTGCGTCTGGCACTGAGGGTGCACGAGAATATTCCCCGGAACCGTCCCCGGAAGCCTGCCCGCAGCCCTTCCGGGAGCACGCCCCGGAGCCTGCTCCCCGGCCTGCTCCCCGGCCTGCTCCCCGGTCTCGCGCTGAGCCTCGCGGTCAGCCTGGCGCTGGCGTTCACGGCGCCTTCAGCCCTTGCGGAGGACTTGCTGGACACCGCGCGCCGCGCCGGCTCGTTCCGTAACTTCGTCGATGCGGTGCGGATCGCGGGCCTGACCCGGCAATTGAAGGCCGAAGGGCCCTACACGCTGTTCATCCCCAGTGACAGCGCGATCGACCAGCTGCCCGACGGCCAGTGGCAGGCGTTGCTGAAGGACCCGGAGCAGCTGGCGCGTGTGCTGCGCTATCACATCGTCAGCGGCCGCCTGAAGGTGGCCGAGGTCAAGCCCGGCCCGGTGCGCAGCAACGAGGGGCAGCCACTGAAGCTGACCTCGGACAATGGGATGGTGACGGTGAATGGCGCGCGCGTGACCGAGAGCGACCTCGCGGCCGACAATGGCATCATCCATGCAATCGATGATGTGTTGCTGCCACCCGACTGAGAGGTCATCCCGTCAGTTATGATCGGCGCATGAACGACAAGCTGCGCGCGCTCTGCGTCTATTGCGGTTCTTCCACCGGTCACGACCCCGCGCACGCGGCGGCCGCCCGTGCGATGGGCACACGGATGGCCGACCGTGGCATCGCGCTCGTGTACGGCGGCGGGCATGTGGGACTGATGGGCATCATCGCCGATGCGGTGCTGGCGGCCGGCGGCAGCGTGACCGGCGTGATACCGGCGGCGCTGGTATCAGCCGAGGTCAGCCACGAACAGCTGACCGAGCTGCACGTGGTGAAGGACATGCATGAGCGCAAAGCGCTGATGGCCGCAAAGTCCGACGGCTTCATCGCGCTGCCCGGGGGCATCGGCACACTGGAAGAATTGTTCGAGGTGATGACCTGGCTGCAGCTCGGTTATCACGCGAAACCGGTCGGCGTGCTGAATGTGAACGGCTTCTATGATGGCTTGCTGCGCTTTCTCGACAAGCAGCAGGAAGCAGGTTACCTGCGCGGCGAGCATCGCGCACTGCTGCTGGAGGACAGCGAGCCGAACGCGCTGCTCGATCGCCTTGCGCGCTTCGAGATGCCGGACGGCGTCAGTTATTTCAGTCGGCGCGCGGCACGCACGCTCGGCCCCTGAGCGCCGGTCAGGCGCTGGTCCGCCGCAGCCCCTGATGCAAGCGCCGCGGCGGGCTCTGCCTTCGCACTTGGCCTGGTATGCGACGCAGGCTCAGGCGTCGAGCGCCTGACGGAAATCGTCGACCAGGTCTTCGGTGTCTTCGATGCCGACCGACACGCGGATCAGCGATTCCGCAATCCCCATCGAGGCCCGGCGCGCCGGGCCCATCTCGTGGAAGATGGTGTGCGCGACCGGTATCACCAGCGTGCGTACGTCACCGAGGTTGCTGGCCGGGACGGCCAGCTTCAGGCGATTCAGGTAATCGAAGCAATCCATGCCCTCTTTCAGCTCGAAGCTGAACAGGCCGCCGCATGCGCGAAACAGCGACGCCGCGATCGCATGCTGAGGATGGGACGGCAAGCCCGGGTAATAGACGGCCGCCACGCGCGGGTCTTCGGACAGCATGTGCGCCAGCGCCAGCGCATTCGATGATTCACGCTCGATGCGCAAGGCCATGGTCTCCGAGCCCACCGACAGGTGGTGCGCCGCTTCCGGGCCGAGCGCGGCGCCGAAATCGCGCAAGCCCTTCGCGCGCAACTGCGCCATGCCCCAGACCTTGGGATCGAAGCGCTTGTAGCTCTCGGCAATGTTCGGATAGCGCGTCCAGTCATACAGACCGGTGTCGGTCAGGCTGCCACCGAGCGCATTGCCGTGGCCGCCGATCGATTTGGTCAGTGCATTGATCACGATGCCCGCACCCACCGCTTTCGGACGGAACAGGTAGGGCGAGGTCATCGTGTTGTCGACCACGTACAAAATGCCGCGCTCGCGGCACAGCTTGCCGATGCGCTCCAGATCCGCGACCTGCGTGCGCGGGTTCGCGATGGTCTCGACGAACACCATCCGTGTGTTTGGCTGCAGCGCCGCCTCGACATGCGCGACATCGGTCGCATCGACGAAGGACACCGGCATGCCCTGCTGCGCCACCGTCTGCCACAGGCTGTTGGTGTTCCCGAACAGGAAGGCCGACGACACCACGTGGTCACCCGCGCGCAGCAACCCCTGCACCAGCGCGCCGACGGCGGCCATGCCGGTTGCAAAGCACAGCGTCGCCATGCCGTCCTCCATGCGCGTGATCTTGTCTTCCAGCGCCGACACGGTTGGATTGCCCTGGCGACCGTAACGGTAGCCGGGCTTCTTGCCCTGGAAGACTTCGGCCAGTTCGCGCGCGTCCTTGTAGCCGAACGCCACCGCGGTGTGGATGGGCTTGTGCAGCGAACCATGCTCGATCGGCTTCTGCCGGTCGCTGTGCAGCACGGTGGTGGTGAATCCGTAGGTCTTTTTGTCAGTCATCGACGGTCATGGACGATCATGAACGATGCAATGCATCGCTCAGTCGACACGCGCGAGGTTCAGGTTGAGCTGGGTGCGCACGGCGTCCTCGGCCACCGGCTTCGGGTTGGCGCGCACATACTCGATGCGATCCAGATAGTCCGGCGAAATATCACCGGTGATGTAGTCGCCGTCAAAGCACGACGCCTCGAAGCGCTTGAGCAAGGGATTGACGTCCATGATCGACTGCTTCATCGCGTCGATATCCTGGTACACCAGCGCATCGGCGGTGATCTCGCGGCACACCTCTTCTTCGGTGCGGCCGTAGGCGATCAGCTCGCTGCGGGTCGGCATGTCGATGCCGTACACGTTCGGGAATTTCACCGGCGGCGCCGCAGAAGCAAAGATCACGCGCTTGGCGCCCGAGTCGCGCGCCATCTGCACGATCTCGCGGCTGGTCGTGCCGCGCACGATGGAGTCATCGACCAGCAGCACGCTCTTGCCCTTGAACTCGGAGCTGATTGCATTGAGCTTCTGGCGCACCGACTTCTTGCGCACGCCCTGCCCCGGCATGATGAAGGTGCGGCCGATGTAGCGGTTCTTGATGAAGCCTTCGCGGAAAGTGAGGTTCAGCTTCAGCGCCAGTTCCATCGCGGACGGGCGCGACGAATCCGGGATCGGCATCACGACATCGATGTCGCCGTCCGTGATCTCGCGGCGGATCTTGTCGGCCAG
>JACCDV010250044.1_pt1 | contig 12938 bp, 11 predicted proteins | sample 7446131 | NCBI WGS metagenome assembly JACCDV01 (sample SAMN15323448, study PRJNA562643) | freshwater metagenome | isolation source: river surface water | place: USA:Blue River Watershed | collected 2017-08-17 | reverse complement strand
GTTTGCATGGGGAAACAATGTTGGACAGTTAGGAGATGGTACAACCATTTCAAGATCTTCCCCTGCTCAGATAGGATCCAGCTCATGGAGTGCCGTAGCGGCAGGGCCAGAACATACTTTAGGCATTAGATCGGATGGCAGACTCTTTTCTTGGGGCATAAACGTAAACGGAGCGCTTGGAGATGGAACTACTGTCTCTACGTCTTCTCCTATACAGATAGGTACTAGCTCATGGATAGCCGTGTCTGCAGGATCTTCACATTCTAGCGCTATAACGTCAGATAATCAATTATATACTTGGGGTGCCGGAGCATCTGGTCAACTAGGACAGTACGACGACAACGGCATACCATATGATTATCAATCTTGGTCTATTATTTCAACTTCTAGTAGTCATACTGCTGCTATCAGCTCTCTTGGAGCGCTATTTACTTGGGGATTGAATAGTAGCGGTCAGCTAGGTGATGGAACTATAATCAACCGTTCTTCTCCTACGCAAATAGGAACTAGTTCTTGGACTATAGTTAGTTGTGGTGCATCTCATACTGCAGCTATTAGATCGGATGGGGCATTATTTATTTGGGGGTCTGGAGGTAACGGTGTTATAGGAGATAACACCGTTACCTCAAAGTCATCTCCGGTACAGATAGGAACCGACTCTTGGGTCGCAGTTTCTGCCGGATCTGCACACACTATGGGAATACGTGCTGATGGCGGCCTATACACTTGGGGACTAGGTACTAACGGCAGATTAGGTGGAGGAACAGTAGTATCTAGATCTTCTCCAGTTCAAGTAGGTCTCAGCTCGTGGACAGCGGTTAGTGCGGGTACAGACCATTCTATGGCAATAAGATTAGGTGGAGCATTATTTACTTGGGGAAATAATGGTTTTGGTCCTTTAGGCACCGATAATACTCTGTCTAGGTCTTCTCCAGTGCAAGTAGGTGCGTTATCATGGTCTGCCATAAGTGCTGGATCTTCTTTCAGTATGGGTATAAGTTCTGGAGATTTATATACCTGGGGTGCCGGAGGTAGTGCACAACTAGGACAGAGTTCTTTAATAAGTAGATCTTCGCCGGTGCAGATAGGTACAGACAATTGGAATGCTATAGCAGCGGGATTTAACCATGCAGCCGCGATAAGATTTGATGGATTACTGTTTACTTGGGGGTCTGGAGTTTCTGGTAAGCTGGGTAATAACTTAACTAATACTCAGAGCTCTCCTGTTCAGATAGGAACTGAATCATGGTCTTCTGTTGCTGCAGGAACTAACCATACCGTACTTATAAATCCTAATGGTTTAATGTATGGATTCGGTCTTAATAGTACAGGTCAGCTAGGCAATGAGACATTAATTTCTAGATCCTCTCCAGTTCTTATAGGCTATGCAACTACTAGAATCAACCCTATAAAAATAGGCAATAGCTCTTGGTCAGTAGTATCATCTGGCGTAAGCCACTCCGTGGCTATAAGATCTGACGGATTATTGTTTGCATGGGGCGGTAATCTTTCAGGTCAGCTTGGGGACAACACTACTGCAGCTAAATCTTCTCCTATACAAATAGGATCTAGTTCTTGGATCTCAGTATCTGCAGGAGATAGATATAACTTAGGTATTACTTCTAATTACAGTTTATTTGCTTGGGGTCTGGGTACTAGCGGTCAGCTAGGAGATGGTACTGTATCATCAAGGTTAGTACCTACTCAGATAGGTATCGGGTCTTGGATAGCAGTAGGGGCTGCCTCAACCCATAGTTTAATGCTAAGATCTGATAATAAACTATATTCTACTGGTAGTAATTTTAACGGAGAGCTAGGAAATGACGATCCTTTACTACTGTCCCAGTCTTCTCCTGTGCTAGTAGGATACAGACAGGTTAAAACGTCTCCATACCAGATAGGTTCTAGTACTTGGAAAGAGGTAAGTGCAGGTAGTGATTATACTGTAGGCATAAACAGTTCTGATTTGCTATTTACTTGGGGAGACGGAAGTTCTGGTATACATGGAAACTCCAGTACTAACGATATATTCTCCCCCACTCAGCTTGGTTCAGGAACTTGGGCAAATGTATTTGCTGCCCCTACGGCAGTATTTGGGATAACTAAATAAGAAAGGTAAAATATGCACTTAATAGATCAACAACTTAATTTGATGATTAGAGGAAGATTTGAAGAAGCTTGGAAAATAAGTGAAATTCTAGAGAGCCAAAAAAGCACTTTTGTAGGGGACACTATACTAAGACACAATTTTAATCGCGGATGGTTTCTTCTAAAACAAGGTAAGTATCAAGAAGGATTTCAACTTCTAGAATCAGGCAGGTTTTTAAACGTGTACGGTTCTGGAAGGATACCCACTAGTAAACCTATCTGGGACGGCACTTCTTCTTTACAAGATAAAACAGTGCTAATAAACCTAGAGGCAGGTCTGGGTGATCAAATAATATATGCACGGTTTGCTACTGAGATAATGCTTAGAGGAGGCAAGGCTACGCTATGTGCTCATCCATCACTACATTCTATGCTGCTTAGAATACCAGGAGTAACTTCGTGTATAGCTGAATATGACATTCCTAATACTTATCATGATTACTGGATACCTGGATTTAGCTGTAGCTGGTTGTTTGGTCATACTTACGACACGCTTCCAAACGAGCCTTACATCACTGCAAACCCTCACAGTGTTAAAATATGGGATAGTTTTTTAAATCCAGGTTCAGAAGATAAAAAACCAAAGATTGGTATACGTTGGGGTGGCAATCCAAAGTTTGAGCATCAACAGTTTAGAATATTTCCTCCTAAGAATCTTATAAATATGAGCAAACACCAAGATTTTAAATTTTTTAGTTTACAGCGGGATAACGATTTGGTAGAGTTACCAGAGGAAGTTACAGATTTGCAACATCTGCTAATATCTTGGGAAGATACAGCGGCTTGTATAGCAAACTTAGACTTGGTAATAACTAGCTGTACTAGTATTGCACATCTATCTTCTGCTATGGGCAAACCGACTTGGGTTATAGTACCTATACTTCCATATCATGTATGGACTTATGGAGAGAGTCATAGTCCTTGGTATCAAAAAACAACTAGAATATTCAGGCAAAAGACATTTGGAGAGTGGTCTGAAACTTTCGCAGAACTAGAACAAGAGCTTTTAAAACATTTTAAGGAAAACTGATGAACAAAACGATTAACTTAATAGTAGGATTACCTAGAGCGGGTTCTTCTGTCATAACTAATATACTTACTCAGAACGATAGCCTACTTGCAGAAACCAACACTCCAATTTATTCTTTACTAAGTCTTCTGCATCACGAATGGCGCACTGATAATGTGCAAGATAAAAAAAGGGCATTAAAAGGGTTAATAGAAGGGTACTTATCAAAGACTGATAAATCTACTGTTTTCGATAATAACATAAGATGGCTGCCCATGTTGCCACAACTCGAAGCGGTTCTTGATAAAGAAGTCAAGGTTTTAGTTTGTGTACGAAATCCAGCTGAAATCATTACCTCCTTTGAAAGATCTAGAAAAGTTAATCCTCTAGAAGTATCGGATATTGATTACTCTTCGAAAGGATCGTCGTCAATAGCAGCTAGAGCATACTACTATGCAGGGCCAGAAGGTGTGCTCGGAAAAACTTATCAGCAAATAAAAGATTCTGTTACTTCAGGGTACTTAGATAAGATGTTATTTGTAGACTACGGACTCTACTGTAATAGCCCAAAGAGTCAAACTAAGCGTATATACGATTTTTTTGAATTAGATAAATTTGACCATGATTTTAATAATATACCAAATCTTGCTAGAAAGCAGCTAGATAAAACTGTTGTTAATTGTGTGCAATATATAGGTCTAGATCTGTACGAACAATATAATCGTGAAATTTTTTGGAACGCATGGGTGTAATCGTGGAAGTAGAAAATACTAAGTTAAATATGGGTTGTGGTTTTCGTAAATTAGAAGACCATTGGAATGTTGACATATCCCCTAAATGCAATCCAGATCAAGTTTTAGATTTCGAAATAACTCCTTGGCCATATGAAGATAATTTTTTTGAGCACATAAGCGCCTGCAATATATTAGAGCATTTAGGTCAAAATCCTAGAGTGTTTACAGACATAATAAAAGAGATGTATCGTGTGAGTAAGGATGGAGCTACATGGTTCATACAGTTTCCACATCACAGATGCGATGTGGCCTTTGACGATTACACACATGTACGTTTGTTAACTGAAAAAATGTTTCGTATGTGGGACCAAAAAGTAAACTACGCCTCTATATTAAAAAATAGCGCAGATAGTACTTTCGGCATTTACAACGATGTAGATCTCGAGGTATTGGATGTAGACTACAACATAATCCATATTTGGAGAGCCGAACTAGATGCTGGTATGATAGGCTATGGTCAGTTAAATAAAAATCTTAACACACTGGCTAATGTAGCGGATACTGTATCTATTAAGATAAAAGTACATAAGCCAGGAAGGTATGCAGAACTAGTAAAGGGCATTAAATGAAGTCTTTGTTTTATTCTCATACTCAAGATATAGATAAAGCATATATAATAACAATAAAAAATAACGATATATCTGAGGCGCTATCTGCACGGTGTGCAAAGTCGTGCGAGACAGTAGGCCAGCCATACTCCGTATGGGAAGCCTACGATGGAACTAGAGAAGAAATTAGAAAACCGTCTAATCACAGCGATATACTAGACTTAATTAAGATAACTGATCACTATGCAACTAGAGGAGAAGTAGCTTGTGCACTATCTCATATTTCATTATGGGCTCATTGCGCTAAGATAGATAGACCTATAGTAATATTAGAACACGACGCTGTAATGCTTAAGCCCTATCTGAAGCATGAAGTATTTAACTCTATAGGCTATTTAGGTTGCAAGGAACAAGTAGAAAACGGCTGGCCTGTAATGCTAACCCCACCTCACGCCAGTGAAGGCCCTAATTATCATTTTATGTGTAGGGCTCACGCCTATTCTATAGATCCTGTGATAGCTAAAAACTTACTGGCGCATGTTATAAAAAACGGAATTTTTGCACCTTTAGATATTATGATAAAAGCTGATATATTTTCTTTTTATCAAACTGGTGTATACGCATATGATGATTATATACCTGGTATCAGCACTATACACAACAGACCTGATAATGGTAGGACAACTACTAGAAATGATGAGCTAAGAGTATGACATACAAGTTTACTACTGATTTTTCTTACTACTCTGGGACTAGAACTAATATTTCTTATATTATACAGAAGTTAGGACTGCCATCAGGCATTCTTGAAATAGGAGTGTATGAAGGTCACACTACATTTTGGTTAGCCGAATTACTGGACAGGTTTAGCCATGCGTATTCATATTTTGCGGTAGACCCACACGAGGGTAGTCCTGACTTAACCGACGTAGACTTCAAAATAATACATGACAACTTTATTCACAACTTAAAAGAGTATAATAGTAGTAAGATCAAGCACATTAAAAAATATAGTAGTACTGCTATGGTAGAATTAGCGTATGATAATATAAAATTTGATTTTGTATACATTGATGGAGATCATAAAGCGTCTCAGGTGTTAACCGACTTAGTACTGTCTTGGGAGTGTTTAAATCCTGGAGGCGTTATATTATGCGATGACGCAACAGATTGGAAGTTTATAGACAACAATGGCAGCTCTAGTGCACAAATGAGTCCAAGGATGGCTATAGAAACCTTTATAATGTGTAACTGGGATAGGCTACAAATAATAAAACTACCTGATAGTTCTCAAACAGCCTTCGTCAAAATAGCTTAAGTGTATTTTTAGAAAAATATGCTTGAAATTATTACATTGGCGTTCTATACTGATAATAATTATGATAAAAAAAGTATTTGTAAACGGAACATTCGATATCTTACACCCAGGTCACGTGGCGCTATTAGCTTATGCTCGTTCTCTAGGAGATTTTCTTCTAGTTGGAGTTGATAGTGATGATAGAGTTCGTTCTTTAAAAAACGTAGACAGGCCTGTTAACGATATAGACTTTAGAATAAAGATGTTAGAGAGTTTAAAACCTGTAAATCGTGCAGTAGTTTTCAACTCAGAACAGGAGCTAGAAGATATAGTAAGAGACTATTCACCTGATTTTATGGTGATTGGGTCTGATTATAAACATAAGCGAGTAGTAGCTAGTGAGTATGCCAAGCATCTTATTTTCTTTGATAGAGATTATAGATACTCGTCTACACAAATAATTGACACAATAAAAAGAGTTTAACATGCGAGTACTAATAACTGGTCATAAAGGCTTTATAGGCGGTAATATACTACGTTCCATACCAAGCACTTGGTCAGTTCGTTACTATGACTTGCAAGATAATTTAAATTTACGCGCATCTGACCTAGAACTCGACCAGACAGATTGGGTTTTACATATCGGTGCAATTTCTTCTACAACAGAAACTGATTGGTCAAAGATACAAAAATATAATGTAGCATTCAGCATAGAGCTTTTTGAGCGATGTGTAGATGCTGGTATCAATTTTCAATTTAGCTCGTCTGCATCTGTATATGGGGATTCTACTACTTTTAAAGAGACAGACACTAAGCGGCCTTCTAGCTATTACGCTGTTAGTAAAGCTGTAGTTGAAGACTACATATCATACCGAAATCCAACTAACATACGTTATCAAATGTTTAGGTATTTTAATGTATTTGGATCTGGAGAAGATCATAAAGTAGGTCAGTCTAGCCCTCATACAGAGTTTACAAGACAAGCTAAGACTACAGGCAGAATACGAGTGTTTGAAGGTTCTGAGAATTTTAAAAGAGATTTTGTACCAGTATCTGCAGTAGTGGATACTCATTTTAGTATGCTTAATTCTGCTGAGAGCGGAGTATGGAACCTAGGCACTGGTAAGCCTGTTTCTTTCTTGGACGTTGCAAACGATATAGCTGGTACATACTCTGCACAAATTGATATAGTACCATTCCCTGACAATATAAAAAGAAATTACCAGAAGTATACTTGTGCTGATACAAATAAATTAATAATGTCATTAGCCAACATAAGGAACTAAATATGTCATCAAACGTATTCGTACTACCACAAGCAACGGACACCATATATGCGTCTAGACCTTTACTAAACGATGCAATGCAATTATTATTGCAAAATTTTTACCGCCCAACACCTCCTACGGCTAACAGCGTAGTTATTGATGGGGTAGAGAGTCTACAGAGTGGTATGTTATGGGTGCAAGAAGGTAATAGTAATGTATCTAGCAGAGTATTTTTATATGATCCTAGCATGTCTAGCCATCCTCTATACTCTGGTTTTACTCGTGAGGGTCTAGGCCACATATCTTATGATACTTTTGCTAACGCTAACGCTGCACTAAACAGTAGCTATCTTCAAGCAGGAGAGTTAGTTAGAATACAAGAATACGATAGAGTATTTCTTGTGTCTAACGACCGTACTTCTCTAATTGACTTAGGTACCTCTGGTTCGGTAGAAAATGCAAATAATGCCACTTTCTTTAATGGATTACCAGATACTCAGTATGTTAGAACGGATCGTGCTAGTACTATGAATGCTACTATATCTCTTTCTAGCACAGGTACTATAGTTGTTGGTAATTTGACTATGTCAAACGCCTCATCCAGAGCTAATCTGTATACTTCTAGAGGATCTTTAGTATTTAATACAGGTGCTAATGAGACTTTTGTTGATGTTTTTGGAGGGATGAGATCAACGCACTATGTAGAAACCGCTAATAATATGTCATCGTTAAGCGGGTTAGAAACTATAGACTGCTCCAGGGGAAATATTTTTTACGGCGAAATAACAGGAAACACTACTATTCAGTTTAGCAATGTTCCAGTATCGGGAAATGCTTATAGTTGTGTTTTAATATTTACTATGAACAATACTACTTCTAATACTATAACTTGGCCGGCTAGTGTAAGATGGGCTAAGGGCATTGAACCTGTTGCTATGGATATTAGTCAGACTGACATATATACTATGACTACTAGAGACGGCGGTTCTATTTGGTATGGGGTGATATCGGGGGAGGCTTTTGCATAATGAGTCGTTCCGGTATTTTATCATTTTATTCTACAGACCTAGATCAGATTAGAACTGTCAATAGTTGGTCTATGACTGCTAATGTAGACAGCTCTTTTAGCACGTACCCGCAGGCTACCAGTTTAAACAAGCCTAGAACGGCCCCCATTACGGATATACTTAAAAACTCTCGTGGAAACGTTTTTTATACTGTTAGTGCTAATGGAATACATCAATATTATGCTAATGTACCACACGACCTAGGTACTGTATATCCTTATGCAAGTGATTTTACAGTTAAGTTACCCGTCGCGAATGTGTCGCATCTAGATGTTGTGAACAGCGGAAATACTGCATTTTTTAAAAACCAGTCAGGATTAATGACCTCTGCTAATCTTTCTTCTGTAGATAATGTAGCTACTGCTACTACTATAGGTAGCGGAGATTCTTGGTATTTAGACACGTCTCTAGCTTCTTTGTCTCATTCATACATGAGCCCCGATGGTACTTTACTATTTTTATTTTCAGGAGTACTAGTACGTAAATATTCGCTATCTACTCCTTTCGATCTTACTACCGCTAGTTTTGTTCAATCTGCCTCTTTAGGGTCTCAAGGTAGTGGGTACGGATACTTTAAGCCAGACGGGACTATGTTATATCATCTTAGTGGCGAGCTTACAAATATAATATATATAGACGAATATACTTTGTCCACTGCTTGGGATTTATCTACTGCAACTGCTACGGGTAGCCTATCTCCATACGACTCTAATTTTCTTTTTTATAATAGAGGCAGAGGAATTGCTGTATCTAGTTCGGGAGATAGACTATACGTAATGTCTACTAGTTCGTTTGCTGGAGTGTATAGATTGCTTCAAATAGCTATGCCCACTCCATGGAGCCTTGCATCTGCTAGCCCGTTTAACCCGCCTAGCGATCCAATAGGTCAATTTGAAAGAGGTTTATTTTTTCAAGACGATGGGACTAGAATGTTCAGCATAACAAACGGAGCTCTACGATCCTATACATTATCTATACCTTGGAATATATTAGGCAAAACTACAGAGCACACTGTTAATGCAAATTCTAGAGTCGGTAGCAACTCTTACGGAGGAATAGCTTCCTCAAATTCTGGAACTGAAATACTTATAGCAGGTACTGGTACTAACACATTACACAAAGCTAATCTTGCAACAGCTTGGAATTTAAGCACAGCAACTATTCCCAGCGTTGATAGGGAATTATTTTTTACAGGAAATACTGGTAATTTTAGAGTTAGTAACGATGGGCAGTATATGATTCAAGCGTCTGGAGACGTGCTCTATTCCTATCAATTAACTACTCCTTACGACTTATCAACCGCTACACTAATTGGCAGTAAAGATATGACATTATCTTTTGCTCTAGGACATTTTACAGTTAGCGATGATGGACTTACTATATATGCTGAAAATGATAGAAGTAGTTTTGCTACTTTCACTTATAAAATATCTTTAACAGCTCCTTGGAATGTTACTAATGCATCAATAGTAGAAACTTACAATACCAACACTTCGAACTCAGTAAAAGTGCTAATAAACAATCCACAATCAAACGTATACTTAGCTACTAGAATAACTAATATATATGGAAACTCTGAGGACGTATTAGTTAAATATGCTCAGCCTAATAATAATAGTTTTATAGGCATTACTTTTGACTCTTCAGATGAAGGTTGGTTTTCTAAGGCAGATTTACTAACTGATAACTTTGCAGGATTAAAATTTACTCCAGATGGAAAAAAGTTTGTTACTATAGGAGATAATAGTTTTATAATACACGAGTTGTCTACTCCGTGGGATATAGCTACAGCATCAGTTACAAATACTAGAAGTATAAATACAAGTACAGTGAGGTTTTTAAACGCTACTATTTCATCTAACGGCCAGTTTATATTAATGCCGGAGAGTAACCGATCTAACGTATATACATTACCTCTATCTAAACCATGGGACTTATCTGCCATACCTAATAGCGGTAGTTCAGCACTACTAGATACCTATAATTGGCCTGGATACGATATACAATTTGACAGAGCGGGCACTAGCGTTGCGATACTTACTGGCAATGCTATAACTTTTTATAAACTTACTACTCCTTGGAATATTAGCACTATAACTACTGGCGGAGGTTCCATATCGTTAGATTCATTTGAAGAGGCTAGATGTTTTGCAGTATCGAGCAATGGTAGATATGTATTTGTACCTTATACAGACGTTTCTGGCTCTACTAGAGTTTCTAAAATTAGGAGATATAGATTATCTTCTTACTGGGGAGGTAGTGCCACAATTAGTCAAACACTATCAGTACCAGATTCTAGTTATAGACTATTTACAGGTATAGCCTTTGACCCGCCAGGAAATACAATGTACCTACTAGATAGATTTTCTAGGTCTATACTTACTTACAGTACTGGAGCTTAACAATGCAATCTAATGTATTTTCAACACCAAGAGCAGTTAGTACTATAAATTCAGGAAGGATTACTTATGTAAATACTGCGTATAGCCTTTTAAAAAATATGCAGTCTATATACCCTCCTGAAGACGTAAATATATTACTAGAAGGAACGCCTACTATGTTAAATGGGGTTTTATGGTATAACACCAACTACCCTAGACATATATCTATAAGCAACTTGAGTAGCTCCTCATCTTCTAGAGGGCATTTTAGTACAGTAGGTACTGACATAGTATCTGTAGCAAATTTATCTGTAGCCCAAAATCTACTTTCTGAATCGTATTTTCAACCTGGAGAGTTTGTACTGACCAGAGCTGAAGACAATCTATACGTAGTAGCTAGCAACGGCAACTCTATACTAACTATTGGCCGTGGTAGTGCGCCTATAGAAGAGGCTAACAATGTAATTTACTTTAATGGAAATAACTTTTCCAAATTTTTAAAGGTTGATGTAGATAACTATATTACAGGATCAATAGCGTTAAATAACTTGTCGATTGGATCCTCTACTTTTAGAAATAGTAATTCTAATGCTAATGTAGTTTACCTAAGCAATTTCATTGCTTTTAGTTCATCAGGTTATTCTTTTGCAAATGTAATCGGAGGAATTAGAAGTTCTTATTTTGTTCAAAGATCTAATACTACAGCAAACACTACCGCTAATCTAGATTTATATTTTAATACATCTTTTAGAATATCTACAACCTCAAATACTACTATATTGTTTTCGAATGTTCCTCCTTCAGGCACAGGTATTGCTGTAGACATACTATACACTAATACAGGATATTTCTATCTTAACTGGCCTACAAGCGTTAAGTGGCCTAATGGCGTAGCGCCAATACCGCCAACATTCAGCAATACAGTATCTTATACCTTAATAACTATAGACGGCGGTTCTAATTGGTATGGTATACAAACTGCTAATAACTACGTATAAGGAATTAAATGCAAGACTATTTTAAAGTACCTATAAATAAACTAGCTTCGAAGCTACCAGACAAGTACGGTTTTAAAGATTTCAACCCTAGCCAACAGGCTATGATTGACGGACTATCCGATAAACGTTTTTGGGTTCATATAAGTGCCCGCCGCACAGGTAAATCTAGTGCGGCAGCTGTATTAGCTTTAGCTAAGCTACTAGAGCCCAACCAACAAGTGTTAGTAGTAGCACCAAATTTTAACCTTAGCTCAATTATTTGGGATTATACTGCACAGTTAATTGAAAGTTTTGGTATTGAAACTAAAAAATACAACCAAAAGGATCACGTAGTTCAACTAATTAATGATAGTACTTTTCGTTTGTTATCTGCAGAAAACAGAAGCTCACTAGTCGGTCGTGCTGCGAACTTTTTAATAGTAGACGAAGCTGCACTAATCAGTGACGATGAGTATTTTACAAGAGACCTTCGTCCCGCTCTTTCTACGTTTCCTGATTCTCGGGCGCTTTTTATTAGCACTCCTCGCGGTAAAGAAAATTATTTGTATGAGTATTATCAGCGTGGTCAGAGCAGTGAGTTTGTAGACTGGGGTAGCGGACTATACCCTTGGCACGCTAATCCACGATTACAAAAAGCTGATATTGAAGAAGCCAAACGTTCACTTCCAGAAACTATTTTTAGGCAAGAGTATTATTGTGAATGGGCAAGCTTCGAAGGTCAGATTTACAAAATTGACGATGATAAGCATCTTGTTGATTTAACTAGTGAGGAAGCGCCTTATCGAATAACTCCTGGAGATCAGCGTTTTACCTTTATAGCAGGTCTGGATATGGGTTTCCGCGATGATACTGCTTTTGTAGTTATAGCTACAGACGATATTAATTTTTATGTTGTAGACGAGTATGTAGCTAGTGAAGCTACTACTAGTGTACATGCTGAACGTATAAAAGAATTAATAGATCATTGGGGTGTTGAGCTAATTTATATTGATAGCTCCGCACAACAAACTAAGGCAGATCTTGCATATGACTATGATATATATTGCGACAATGCTGTAAAAAGTGTGACAGACGGTATTGCTCATTTACAAAGTTTGGTGGTGCAGGACAAAATTATATTTGATATAAATAACGCATATACTTGTCACAAAAGTATGACAGCCTACCGATGGAACTCTCGTACTGAAAAAGTAAAACCTGTACATGATTGGGCTAGCCACGCTTGCGATGCTATAAGATATGCAATATATACCTACACTAAGTCTAGTGCAGTAGAGATCTATACCGGATAAACAACTTATATTTTTTACATTTTAATTTTTGACTTTGTGATTTTTTAGACTTATAATGGAACAAGAAATGAAGGAATCCGACAAAAAACTTACTAGACTGCCTGTTAAGTGGGTAAGAGATGGTATAAAAAAGAAC